>ODAI010732847.1_pt1 | contig 42508 bp, 31 predicted proteins | sample 1539321 | NCBI WGS metagenome assembly ODAI01 (sample SAMN02144231, study PRJEB22623) | gut metagenome | biome: sheep rumen | host: Ovis aries | place: New Zealand
CCCATTCCGAACAGAGAAGTTAAGCCCGCCATCGCCGATGGTACTGCGCACTGTGGTAGAGTAGGCAGCTGCCTTCTTCAAGTCCCCTGTTTCACTGACGTGGAACGGGGGACTTTTCTTTTTTATATTTCGCGTCTTTTGTATATTTGTCTATAATTTGTAACTATTTCTTATGAACGCTGACCAGCTTTATAAATTCAATTTGCAGTTTATTACCCATTTCAACAATCTCTTTTCTTACCTCGACAGCGCGAAACTAGCGCTTGAGGGCGGTTGTAAATGGATTCAGTTGCGTATGAAGGATGCTTCTGACGACGAGGTCGAGGCGGTGGCCCGTGAACTTATGCCTCTCTGCAAAAAGCACGATGCTGTCTTCCTGCTTGACGATAGGGTCGAACTCTGCAAAAAACTAGGTGCCGACGGCGTTCATTTGGGTAAAAACGATATGCATCCTGCCGATGCTCGAAAAATACTGGGCGATGGCTTTATTATTGGTGGTACTTGCAACACCTTCGACGATGTGCTGAGGGTGCAGGCCGATGTCGACTATATTGGCTGTGGCCCTTTCCGCTATACGACGACTAAAAAGAATCTGGCTCCTGTTCTCGGTTTGGAGGGCTATACCAACATTGTTTGGAATATGCGCTCACAGGGTATCAATACTCCTATAGTGGCTATTGGTGGCATTACTTGTGCCGACATCCCGAAAATTCTCGAAACAGGGGTGAATGGCATTGCCTTGTCGGGCACCATTCTTAATGCCGGCGACCCTGTTGCCGAAACCCGGAACATTCTTTCTACTATTTTTGCTAGCCCAACTCGCTCGTTCCTGTTTGGCGATGTTAACGAAGATATTTAATTACGTTATGGATAATACGGATCTTTCAACTATGAAGCAGTCTTCAATCTCGGTCGACTTCCAGTGCCTTCCGAAATTGAATTATGCCATGCACCAGTTCGGTGTGTCGCTTATCCGTTCTTTTGTGTTGTCCAATACGTCTGATGCCGATTGGACGGATGTTTGTGTGAAAATTGCTCCTGCCGACCCTTTCTTCAAGGAGGCTGTTCTACCTGTTTCTGAATTGCAAAAAGGCCAAAAACTCGACCTGTCTTCTACCAAACTGGAGTTAAACCCCAACTTTATCGTCCAACTGGACGAGAGACTGGAATCTTCTTTGACGGTTACAGTTGCTGTTGCCGGTGAGGTCTTGTTCGAGCAAAGCTATCCGGTCGCTATACTCACGTTTAACGAGTGGTCGGGACACTTGGTCTGCCCTAATCTGATTGCCTCTTTTGTTACGCCCAATGCCGCTCCTATTGCGCCAATCTTGAAGCGTGCTTCTGCTATCTTGAAAGAATGGACGGGCGACAGCTCCCTTTCCGGATATCAGACTAGGGACGCCGACCGTGTGAAGAAGACGGCAGCGGCCATCTTCGAGGCGGTTAGGGAACTCCATCTGGTCTATTGCAACCCTCCTGCCAGTTTTGAAGACTACGGACAGAAGGTCCGGCTCCCTGAAGATGTGATGAGGGAGCGCCTGGCTACCTGTATCGACACGTCGGTGTTCTATGCTTCTTGTCTCGAGGCTGCCGGTCTCTATTCGCTGCTTGTCGTTGTCAAGGGACACGCTTTCGCAGGCGTCTGGCTGGTTAGCGACACGTTGCCCGATTCGGTTTACGACGACCCGGCTCTGCTTTCGAAGCACATTGCACTGAACGACATCGTTCTGGTCGAAACGACCTTGCTGACGGATGGTAACACCGAAAATTTTGACGTGGTTTCTGAAAAGGCGACCAGACATTTGGACTTTATTGACGATTTCTGCTGTGTGGTCGATGTGGCCAGATGCCGTTTTACGGGGGTTCGCCCGTTGCCGACCCGCACCCTCAATGGTGACCAGTGGACGGTTGACGAGAAAAGTGTTGAAGAGGCTGAACATGTTCAGCCCATTAAGATAGACCGGTACGAGATTTTGTCGGAAGGACCGGTCCAAACTACCAAACAGAATATATGGGAACGCAAATTGTTGGACCTCAGCCTCCGCAACTCGCTGCTGAACTACCGCGTTACCCAAAAATCGCTCATTTTGCTGGTGTCTAATGTCGCTAAGTTGGAGGATGCGCTTTTCGGCGGCGACGATTTCCAGATTTTGCCACGCCTTCCCGAAGTGCAGCAGAAGGATAATAGGACCGATTGGTTCATTTACGGATGTAGTGAAGTAGATGGTATAGGGCAGCTGCTTACGCAGCAGTTGCAGAGCAAACGCATCTATTCGGTGTTGTCGGAATCTGAAAATACCGATGCCCTGAAGGCGCTTTACCGTTCTGCCAAGGTCAGTGTCGAGGAAAATGGTGCCAACTCGCTTTATTTGGCCCTGGGTATGCTTAAATGGAACGAACCGAAGTCACAGTCTTTCCATTTTGCCCCTATTTTGCTCGTCCCTATGGAAATTGTGCGCCGTGGTGCCGGCTATATTGTCCGTTCTAGAGATGAAATGACGCTCTTGAATGTGACTCTGATGGAAATGCTGCGCCAAAATTACCAGATTCAGGTGGCTGGGCTGAATCCGTTGCCTGAAGACGAGAACGGCATCGATGTGAATAAGGTGTTTGCCATCTTCCGCAACGCCATTATGGACCAAAAGTGCTGGGATGTGATTGATATGGCTGTGTTGGGCAATTTCTCGTTCAGCAAGTTCATTATGTGGAACGATATCCACTCGAACCTCGAAAGCCTCCAGCAGAATAAGATTGTCGACAGCCTGATTCAGGGCCGGCTGATGTTGAATGTGGGGGACGACGATACCGACGCAAGGCACCTCGACCACGAGTTGTCGCCGATGGAGCTCGCCCTTCCTGTGGGTGCCGACTCTTCCCAGTTAGAGGCGGTGTATGCTGCTTCGGCTGGTAAAAGCTTCATCTTGCACGGCCCTCCGGGTACGGGCAAGAGCCAGACTATTACGAATATTATTGCGAATGCGTTATACCATGGCAAGCGCGTGTTGTTTGCCGCTGAAAAAATGGCCGCTCTTTCTGTTGTACAGAAACGATTGGCGAAAATCGGACTGGCTCCGTTCTGTTTGGAGGTACATTCCAATAAGGCGAAGAAGAGCGATGTGCTGGCACAGTTGCAACTCTCTTCCGAGGTGACGAAGGTTAAGTCGCCTGCCGATTTCGAGGCGGAGGCTAACAAACTTATGGGCTTGCGCCAGCAGCTGAACGCCTATGTGGAGAAACTTCACGAATCGTCTTTCTGCGGGGTGTCGCTCTACGAGGCGGTTACGCGTTACTGCCTTTTGAACAATGAGAATGTGCCCGACGCTTTAACCGTCCCTGCCGAGGTGTTGGCGTCGCTGTCTGCCGAAAAACTCGACGGATGGTTTGAGGCCGTCGACCAGTTGACGATTGTCTCGAACAGTTGCGGACATCCGGCTACCCATCCGCTCCGCTTGCTGTTCTTCCCGGCTTATAGTGCCGATGCACAACAAAAACTCGACAGCTGCTGCGCTCAGGGACTGGAACTGATGAAGCAGGCTAAAACGGTGGCCGAAAAACTCGGATTCAATGCCGGCACTCCCGAAAAATTCCATAATCTGCTCCTGCTTGCGTCGCATATTGCCCAATTGCCTGACCTTACTCCTGAACTGGTACGGCAACCCGATGTTATTACGAATAGCGAACGTATAATCAGTATGTTAGAGCACGGTAAACGTAAACAACTGGTTTGCGATGATGCGCTTTCTCGTTATACCGATGGGGTATTCGCACTTCCTGCGGAGCTGTTGAAGGCTGAATGGGACAGGGCCGAACAAAAATGGTTCGTGGGGAAATGGCTCGCGCAGCGTGGCATACGGAAAAAGTTGGAAGTTTTTGCCAAAGGACCGGTCTCCCTGCCTGCCGATTTGGATTCGATTATCGACTATCAGCGTGAAAAGGCTGCTTTTGAAAGCCTGAGCCAGTATATGCCGCTGTTCGGTACGCATCCGCATACTACGGTGGCCGAATGGGATGAGCTGGTGGCTATGGAGAAAGGTATGGTGGGCATACAGCAGTCGCTGAATGTCCTGTCCGATGATGTGGACCAAATGCTGGCCTTCAAGAACAGTCTGGCTAGTCAGTTGGCCGACGGTTTCTCTTCGTTTATGAATTTTGGCGGTGCCGTCTATTCGCAGTTGGCGGACGTGGAGGCTAAACTGAAGGTGGCCGATGCCGAACTGCTGGCTGTGGGAGGCATGGACCGGAACGCTGTGCTTGACCCTTCTGTCCCATATATCGACGGCCGCATTGATACGCTTGCTGTAATTCGGGAAAATCTGCCGAAGTTGAAAGACCGTTTCAACTACTTGCTGGAACGTCAGAAACTAGAAGCGGCCGGTCTTGGCTTCTTCCTTGCTTTTGCCGAACAACACGGAGAAGTGGCTGTCGACGATTGGAAGAGGGCTTTTGAATGTGGTTTCTATAAGTCGCTTGCTCAGTATCTCTTTGCACAAGACCAGGAACTGACCTTGTTCAAGGGCGATATTTTCGAGGCAAACATCAAGCGTTTCCGCGATATGAATGCCCAGTATCAGGAATTGGTCAAGGCGGAGCTTTATGCCCGCTTGGCTGCCAACCATCCCGACTTTACGGTCGAGGCAGCAAGCAGTTCCGAGGTCGGCGTCTTGCAAAAGAATATACACAACAAGGGCCGTGGCACGGCTTTAAGGGCGTTGTTCGACGCTATCCCGAACATGCTGAGCCGACTGACCCCTTGTATGCTGATGAGCCCTATGAGCATTGCCCAGTTCCTCGATGTGAAGAAGCACCCGAAGTTCGACCTCGTTATCTTCGACGAGGCGTCGCAGATGCCAACTAGCGAAGCGGTGGGCGCTATTGCACGTGGCGTGAACGTGATTGTGGTGGGCGACCCTAAGCAGATGCCGCCTACCTCGTTCTTTACGACGAATACGGGCGATGAAGACGAACCTGAGGTCGACGATCTGGAAAGCATTCTCGACGACTGCCTGGCTTTGAGCATTCCTTCCAAATATTTGCGCTTCCACTACAGAAGCAAGCACGAGAGTCTGATTGCTTTCAGCAATTCGCAGTACTATGGCAGTAAGTTGTGCTCTTTCCCTTCTCCTGACAACCGTGTCAGCAAAGTTTCCTTTGTGAAGGTCGACGGCCATTACGATAAGGGAAAAAGCCGCCAGAACAAGGCCGAGGCACAGGCGGTCGTCGACGAGGTGGTTCGCCGGCTTAAAGACGAAAATCTGCGCAAACTCAGTATCGGTATCGTGACGTTCAGTGTGGCTCAACAGTCGCTGGTCGACGACTTATTGACCGATGTGTTTGCCAAACAGCCTGACTTGGACGCTTATGCAAACCAGTGCGCCGAACCGCTTTTTGTGAAGAATTTGGAAAATGTACAGGGCGACGAGCGCGATGTCATCCTCTTCTCGGTGGGCTATGGTCCCGACGCTAACGGTGCCGTAAGCATGAATTTCGGCCCGCTGAACCAGGTGGGTGGTGAACGCCGCCTTAACGTGGCCGTTTCCCGTGCCCGTTACGAGATGATGGTGTTCTCGACGCTGACTGCCGATATGATAGATTTGAACCGTACCAATGCCGAGGGCGTGCGCGGACTGAAAGAGTTCCTGGCGTTTGCCCAGCAGGGTACACGTGCGCTGACTAGGGGCGATATTGAAACGGTGAAGGGCCGGGAAAGCATTGCTGCCGTTATTGCTTCCGAACTGGCTAAAATGGGCTACGAGACCGATACCGAAGTGGGCTGTTCCAGCTTCAGAATCGATGTGGCGGTGGTCGACCCTTCCGACAAGGGACGCTATCTGCTCGGTATAATCTGCGACGGCGACTCTTATTACAATGCCGAGACGGCGCGCGACCGCGAGGTCTGCCAACCCGATATCTTACGCGGACTGGGCTGGAATATTGCCAAAGTCTGGACCGTCGACTGGTGGGAAGACCGTGAAGCGGTATTAAAGAAGATTCAGGCGGCAATAGAAAATGCAAAGATGGGCAAGACGGCGGGGTCGTATGCGGAAACCGCCAAACCTCAAGCGCTTCAGCTAGAGGCCGCTCCTGTCGATGGTGGCGCTACCGAGGCCGGTGGCGTGAGCAAACTGCCGTACACCATGGCCGAACTGGCTGCCCAAGAGGGGGGACTCGATGCGCTGATGGCGCCGTCTGCCGCTGAGAAGATAAAGTCACAGTTCAACGAACTGGTTGAACTCGAGGCTCCTGTCACGACCAACTACCTTTTCCACCGGGTGCTCGATGCCTGGGGTGTGTCGAGAATGACGCAGCGTGTGGAGGCACGGTTGCTGAATCTGCTGGACGACTGCCACTTCCAGGTGACAAACAACGGACGGCAGTCGGTGGTGTGGACGCCTGCTACTGGCATAGACGCTCACAACTCGTTCCGAACTCCGTCGGATCGTGAGAGTACCGATATTCCGGTCGAGGAGTTTGCGTGTGCTATGCGCTTCGTCTTGGCACAACAGGTAGCGATGCAGTCAAACGAACTGCGGAAACTGACCTCTGCACAGATGGGGTTTGCCAGAATGGGCGGAAATCTCGACGATTTGCTCACACAGGCGCTCGAATTGTTGCAAAGGCAGAATGTTGTGGAAATAACCGACGGAAAGGTCAAATTGGCCTGAAGTTTCTACCACTTCGTTACGTACATTGGCCGAATGTTTTAATATTCTTCAAAGATTTGTAGAATATTTTTGAACAATTGGCATTTTTCTTCTATTTTTGTTTGTGCTCTTCGTGGGTAAAAGGCTTTTTTATGCCTTTTTGTGTACGTTTGGGGAAGTTTGCCTCCCTATACGTAGTTGTGTCCCACGGTGTTGCAAAACATCAGAAAATATTAATAAACAATAAATTACTAAAAACAAATTACATCTCTTATGTGGTTATTTAATTCTTCAATTGGAAAGAAAGTGCTCATGAGTGTATCTGGTATCTTTCTTATCCTTTTCTTGATTTTCCATGCCTGCATGAACTTAGTGGCTGTATTCAGCCTCGATGCTTACGATGCTGTGTGTGGCGCTTTGGGTGCCAATTGGTACGCTGTGGTTGGTACTATGGTGTTGGCTACTGGCTTCTTAGTTCACATCTGTGTAGCTATTTGGTTGACTCTGACAAACCAGAAGGCACGTGGTGCAGATTATGCTATCGCTAACCATGCTCCTGGTGTGAGCTCTGCTTCTAAAAACATGTTGCCTTTGGGTATTATTGTTCTTTTAGGTATCTTCTTGCACCTCTACATGTTTTGGTCAAAGATGATGTTGGCTGAACTTATCGAAGCCGACGTAGAGTCATTCACTATCGCAGGCGTTTCTGTTAATGCTAGTGCTGTCGAGGGTGGTAAGTTCCTTTTGTACTACTTCTCTCAGCCAGTTGTAGTTGTTGGTTATCTCATTTGGTTGGCCGCTATCTGGTTCCACCTTAACCATGGCTTCTGGTCTGCAATCCATACTTTGGGCCTTGATAACGATATTTGGATGAAGCGCTTGAAACTTATCGCTACTATTTTCACTACTGTAGTGGTTGGCGCATTCGCCTTTGTTGTTCTTTACATGTGCTTCATTGCTAATATGGGGTTTGAATTCGTTACTGACTATTTAACAAAGTAAATGTGATCTTCAATTCTATTCTAAAGACCGTTAATTAATTTGAAATATACATTATGGCTACTATAGATTCTAAAATTCCAGAAGGTCCAGTTGCTGAAAAGTGGACCAATTATAAGGCTCATCAGAAATTAGTAAACCCTAAAAATAAGCTCAAACTCGACGTCATAGTTGTTGGTACTGGTTTGGCTGGTGCTTCTGCAGCGGCTTCACTTGGTGAAATGGGCTTCAACGTCCTCAACTTCTGTATCCAAGACTCTCCACGTCGTGCTCACTCTATTGCTGCACAGGGTGGTATTAATGCTGCAAAGAATTACCAAAACGACGGTGACTCTGTTTACCGTTTGTTCTACGATACTGTAAAGGGTGGTGACTACCGTGCACGTGAGGCTAACGTTTACCGTTTGGCCGAGGTGTCTAACAGCATCATCGACCAGTGTGTTGCCCAGGGCGTTCCTTTCGCTCGCGAATACGGAGGTCTTTTGGCTAACCGTTCTTTCGGTGGCGCACAGGTTTCTCGTACGTTCTACGCTAAGGGTCAGACTGGTCAGCAGTTGTTGCTCGGCGCTTACTCTGCTTTGAGCCGCCAGGTTCACGAGGGTAAGGTTAAGTTGTTCACCCGCTACGAAATGCAGGATGTTGTAATGATTAACGGCCGTGCCCGTGGTATCATTGCTAAGAACTTGGTAACTGGTAAGCTTGAGCGCTTCTCTGCAAACGCTGTAGTTTTGGCTACTGGTGGTTATGGTAACACTTACTTCTTGTCTACCAACGCTATGGGCTGTAACTGCTCTGCTGCTATCGCTGCATACCACAGAGGTGCTTACATGGCTAACCCTGCTTACGTTCAGATTCACCCTACTTGTATCCCTGTACACGGCGACAAGCAGTCGAAGTTGACTCTGATGTCTGAGTCTCTCCGTAACGATGGCCGTATCTGGGTGCCTAAGAAGCTTGAAGATGCTAAGAAGTTGCAGGCTGGTACACTGAAGGGTTCTGATATCCCTGAGGAAGACCGCGACTACTATTTGGAACGCCGTTACCCTGCATTCGGTAACTTGGTGCCTCGTGACGTCGCTTCTCGTGCCGCTAAAGAGCGCTGCGACCACGGCTTCGGTGTAAACAACACTGGTTTGGCTGTGTTCCTCGACTTCTCTGAGTCTATCAATCGCCTCGGTATCGACGTTGTTCGTCAGCGCTACGGTAACTTGTTCGATATGTACGAGGAAATCACCGACGTTAATCCAGGTGAATTGGCTAACGAAATTAATGGTGTTAAATACTATAACCCAATGATGATCTTCCCTGCTATCCACTATACAATGGGTGGCCTTTGGGTTGACTACGAACTCCAGACTAACTTGCCTGGCTTGTTCGCTATTGGTGAGTGTAACTTCTCTGACCACGGTGCTAACCGTCTGGGTGCTTCTGCTTTGATGCAGGGTCTTGCCGATGGTTACTTCGTTCTTCCTTACACTATTCAGAACTATTTGTCTAACCAGGAAATCTGGCCTAAGATTGGCACCGATGCTCCTGAGTTCGACGAGGCTGAAAAGGCTTGGAACGAGAAGGTTGACAACTTGATGAACATCCGCGGTACCAGATCTGTTGATTCTATTCACAAAGAGCTTGGTCTCGTTATGTGGGAATACGTCGGCATGGGACGTAATGCTGAGGGCTTGAAGACTGGCTTGAAGAAAATTGCTGAAATTAAGAAAGAGTTCGAAACGAACTTGTTCATCCCTGGTTCTAAGGAAGGCTTGAACATTGAGCTCGACAAGGCGCTCCGTTTGAAGGACTTCATTACCATGGGTCAGCTTATCGCTTTTGACGCTCTTAACCGTAACGAGTCTTGTGGTGGTCACTTCCGTGAAGAATACCAGACTGAAGAAGGTGAGGCTAAGCGTGACGACGAGAACTACTTCTATGTTTCTTGTTGGCAGTATAAAGGCGAAAATGTAGAGCCTGAACTCAGCAAAGAACCTCTTGTTTACGAAAACATCAAGGTTCAAACCCGTAACTATAAGAACTAATAGGTTCTTTTCAAGTCTTAATTTTAAAAAAATAGAACAATGGACAACATAATTAATTTCAAAATTAGAGTATGGCGCCAGAATGGTCCTAAGGAAAAGGGACAATTCAGCGAATGGTACGATAGCAAGGAATTGAATATGGAGATCACCACCGATACTTCTTTCCTTGAAATGCTTGACATCTTGAACGAAAAGCTTATCGAAAACAAGAAAGAGCCTTTCGTTTTCGACCACGACTGCCGTGAAGGTATCTGCGGTATGTGCTCTCTTTACATCAATGGCCGTCCTCACGGTCCTGCACAGGGCGCTACCACTTGCCAAATCTACATGCGTCGTTTCAAAGATGGCGATACCATCACTGTTGAGCCTTGGCGTTCTGCAGGTTTCCCTGTAATCAAGGACTGTATGGTTGACCGTAGCGCTTTCGACAAGATTATGCAGGCTGGTGGTTACATCAGTGTTCGCACTGGTGCTCCGCAAGATGCTAACGCAATTCCTATTCCAAAGCAGAATGCCGATATGGCTATGGACGCTGCTACCTGCGTAGGTTGTGGTTGCTGTGTAGCTGCTTGTAAGAACGGTTCTGCTATGCTCTTCCTTTCTGCTAAGGTTTCTCAGCTCGCATTGCTCCCTCAGGGCCGCCCTGAAGCTGCTAAGCGTGCTAAGGCTATGTTGGCTAAGATGGACGAACTCGGCTTCGGTGCTTGTACCAACACTGGTGCTTGTGCGGCTGAATGTCCTAAGAACATCTCTCTCAGCAATATCGCCCGCTTGAACCGCGAGTTCATCAAGGCTAAGTTGGCTGACTAATTTAAGCGAAGTTAATTCCCTTGAATAAATGGGCGGGAATGTGGTTCTCCACATTCCCGCTTTTTTTATTTTTGTGACCGCTATGTACCCTTTCTTGAACATACATACCCACCGGCCCGATGCGCGTGGCGGTGTGTGCCCGGTGCTGTGTGCCGAGCCGTCTGATTTCCTACGGGGAGCCGACAGTGCTGCTCTTTACAGTGTCGGACACCATCCGTGGCGTGTGGGGAGCCAGTGCCGTGCCGAATTGGCGACTATGGCCCAGTTGTTGCTCCAAAAACAGGTTGTGGCTGTTGGCGAAATCGGTCTCGACAAGGTGTGCGATGCTGATTTCCGCCTCCAACAGGAGTTCTTCAAATTCCAGCTTCGCATGGCGGCCTGTGTCCGGAAACCGGTGGTCGTGCATTGTGTGAAGGCTTGGAGCGAGTTGCTCGAGACGCTTTCGCAGGTCGAGGACCTGCCTCCGGTCGTTATTCATGGCTTTAGGGGGAAGCCCCAACTGGCGGAGCAGCTGTTGAGGCACGGCTGTTTTCTCTCGTTCGGACCGAAATTTAACGCCGATACACTGAAAAGTGTGCCGCTGGGGTCTCTCTTCCTGGAAACGGACGACGATGATGCCGACATCGTTGCGTTGTACGGGCACACCGCTGAACTGCTGGGGCTTGGTTTGGAACAACTGAAGCAGGCTATTGCCGAAACTTGGCAACGGTTCTTTGCCGACAGTCCTGGCGCTGCCCTTGCCCGTTAGTGGGTAGGGCTCAACAGGAAGAACACCTATTCAGTATGCTGTGTGTGAATTGTTCCGATAATGGATATCTAGACTTACAAATTGACAATTTATGAGGCTTGTGCGGTAGGGAATAGAACATCGCATGATTTCTTTTGACCGCTTTTTTTGTTTGGATAAATCCTTTTTTTCGTTTTTTTGTATCTTTGCGACGGGGATTTTTAAAAGTAGAAAATTCAAAAATTAATTTAAATATCGTATGATAGTTTTAATGGTGGCTCTGTTCATTTTGGGTTATGCCTGTATAGCCCTTGAACATCCTTTGAAAGTTGACAAGTCTGCGTCGGCGCTTATCCTTTGTGCGGTCCTTTGGACTATTTACATCTTTTATGCGCAGAACCTGATCCCTTCTTTGGAATCGATGAGTATGGAATCTGCCAAATCGCTTTTCCCTTCTTTTGAGGAATTCAAAAGGTTCGTTCATGAAAAGTATGTCGATGGCGGTGTCCCTGTCCATGAACAGGTGGTTGCTTTCGTGACGGAAGTGCAAATTGTTGAACATCTTGGCGATGTGGCCCAAACCTTGTTCTACCTGATTGGTGCTATGACCATCGTTGAGTTGATCGACATACACGGAGGTTTCACCATTATTACCGATAAAATTAAAGAACGTAGCAAACGTAGGCTGATGTGGATTGTGTGCATCATTACCTTCTTTATGAGTGCCATCCTCGACAACCTTACCACAGCTATCGTTATGACCATGTTGCTCCGCAAGTTGGTTTCCGACCAACACGAGCGTTGGATTTATGCGGGCACTATTATTATTTCTGCCAATGCGGGTGGCGCGTTCTCGCCAATAGGCGATGTAACTACCATCATGTTGTGGGTGAAGGGGCTGGTTACCACTGGTGGCCTGTTGCCAAACCTGATTATCCCTTCAATTCTCGCTATGGTTGTTCCTGTCTATTTGGCCAGCCTTATGCTGAAGGGCAAATTGCCAGAATGCGAGAAGTGTGAAGGCGACGAGTCGAAACAGGGTGTGGCCCTTCGTCCGTCTGATGTGGTGACTGATGCTGAACGCCGCCATTTGTTGCAGTTCGGTGTGGCTGCCCTCCTTTTCGTACCTATCTTCAAGTCTATTACCCATCTGCCTCCGTTTATCGGTGTCTTGTTTGGTCTTGGTGCCCTTTGGGTGTATACCGAAATTATGTACCACCGCAAGAAAGATATCCCTGAAGACGCAAAGGCACGTATTACCCGTTGCCTTGGCCGTATCGACTTCGCTACCATCTTGTTCTTCTTGGGTATCCTTATGGCTGTTGCCACGCTTCAGTGCTCAGGCATTTTGCAGAATATGGCCGCTTGGTTGCAAGAAACTATTGGAAACGCCTTCGTCATCGACTTTATTATCGGTGTTTTGTCTTCTGTTGTCGACAACGTGCCATTGGTTGCTGGCTGCATGGGTATGTACGACATTCCAACTGCGGCGCAGTTGGCTGCCGACCCGTCTTTGGCCGACTTTGTTCGCGACGGCAACTTCTGGATGTTCTTGGCTTACTGTGCCGGTGTTGGCGGTTCTTTGCTCATTATCGGTTCTGCTGCCGGTGTGGTGGTTATGGGCTTAGAGCACATCAATTTCGTTTGGTATGTTAAGAAGTTCACCCTGCTTGCCTTTGCGGGCTATGCGGCTGGTGCCCTTTTCTATGTATTCCAGGAATTGGTGATACGCCCTGCTTTAGGCGTTTAACTGTTTGACTTTTAATAGGGGAGGCATGTTCCTTGTTGTCTGCAATGGCAAGGAACATGCCTCTTTTTTGTAAAAAAGTTGGCGTATTATTTTTTCGCTACCGCTCAAAATTGTAAATTTGACAATTGTAATGTTTGAGGTTGTTCGACCTCTTTATACTGAATGAAGAACACATGAATATCACAAGAACATTTTTTTCTAAGTTTTTTGTCTCTTTGCTCGTATCTGCACCTTTATGCTTGCTGACAAATTGTTGTAAGGATTCTGATCCGGAACCTTGGTACAATCCTGCGCCAGTTAACAAAAAGAGCATTCACGACGTGTATGTCGCTTTGTCGTACGATAATGGACCTAACACGCTGAACCGTGCGGGATATTACCACAAGGGCGAATTGGTGACTCTGAACGGACAGGCCGACAATGTCGATACATACGCCAACAGCATTTATATCGATGGCGATGATGTCTTTGTAGCCGGCATGGAAGACTTCCAGGCTATTTATTGGAAAAACGGCGAGGCCAACTACCTGCCTCAGGGCACTGGTGCTACCGGCATTGTGGCTAAAAATGGCAATGTCTATATTTGCGGATACGAGGCTTCGATGGATGGCGATATGGCTTGTTGCTGGATTAACAACAAACGTTATCTGCTAGACAATGGTACCCGTACTGCGGGCATTACGGTCGACGAAAATGGCAAGGTCTACATCGTAGGCTATTACTACGACCGTACCACCGGCGTCTTCTATATGCGTTATTGGACCGATGCTGAAACCGAAAGCGGCGTGCTTGCGCGTTATGGTATAAACAGTAAGACGTCGTGCGAGGGTCGTGCTATCTGTCTCGATTACAAACACGAGAAGAACGGACACCCATTTATCTGCCTTGCAGGTATGGAAACCACTCAGAATGGTTCTGTGAACAAACAGTGGGTTGAACGTCGCGAAACATCTTTGGCATCTGCCTTTGGTAACGAGGTCTCGGCTATGGCGGCTTGCAACGGTAAGGTCTACACTTGCGGTAACGATGTTAAGACGGCTAAGTACTGGGTTACAACCATTGGCCCTAATGGCGAGGGCTTGAATCTGCTGACCAAATCACTGACCGATGGTACCCTCCAGTGGAAGGCTACGGGTATTTCGGCTCTCGAAGACGATGTATATGTAACCGGCTACGAGGCAAAAAGATCGCATGCCCCTGTTGTGTGGAAGAACGGTGAGGTCTTTTTCGAACTTACCGACGAGGTGCGTATCACCCCAAGCGCCATTTATGTGGTTGCCCGCCAGCAACTCGTTGATGACGTGAACGACTCTACTTCTGTTAAGGGTATGCAAGAGGCTGACGCTTTAGGCAACTAAGTCTTCTAATTGTTAAAGTATATTAGGCGCGGGTGTTGCTACCCCGCGCCTTTATTTTTGTGCAATGTTCCTTTCTTAGGTTTTTGTTATCTTTGTGAACAGTATAAATTACAGATATGAAAAAATTATTTTTTGTTGCTTTGTTGTCGGCAGGTTTGACGTCCTGCTTCGATACACAAACAGCCACTGTCTCGAAAAACACGGCTAAGGCTGCCGAACAGCAACCTGTTGTCAGTGTTCCTGTTTTTAATCAAGACAGCGCGTTCTACTATGTGAAAAAACAGTGCGATTTTGGCCCGCGTGTGCCCAACACTGCCAATCATGAGGAATGCCTCAACTTCTTGGCTAAGGAACTGACCCGCCTGGGTGGCTCCGTCTCGTTGCAGAAGGCTGACCTGAAGGGCTACGATGGCACTATCTATAAATCGACCAACATAATTGCCGCTTTCTACCCTGAACGGGAGAACCGTGTGGTTCTGTTCTCGCATTGGGATTCCCGCCCTTTGAGTGACCAGGAAGACGGCACTGAGAAGACGGCACTGAAAAAGCCTGTTATGGGGGCTAACGATGGCGCTAGTGGCGTGGGGGTCTTGTTGGAGGCTGCCCGCAACTTTGCGGCTAACGATCCGAAGATTGGTGTCGACATCGTCCTCTTCGATACGGAAGACTGTGGCGCGCCTCGTTGGAAACAGAGCCAGGTCGAGAACGACTGGTGCCTGGGGTCGCAGTATTGGAGTAAGAACACTGGGTATACCGCTGCCAACAAACCGAAGGTGGGCATCTTGCTCGATATGGTTGGAGGGGCGAATCCTTCGTTCTGCATCGACGCTGTTTCTGGCTATTATGCGCCTACGTTTGCCGGCGACTTCTGGAAGGTGGCGAATGGCATGGGCTTCGGCTCTTTCTTTAAAAATGTGAACGGCGGACAGATTGTCGACGACCATTACTATGTGAACACTTTGGCCGGCATTCCGACGTTCGATGTGATAGATTTCGATACCGAACGCGGATTCCCTGAAATGTGGCATACACAGCACGACGATGTAGAACACATCGACCGCAATACGCTGGGTATGGTGGGCCGTGTGCTGCTCCGTTATATTTATACGAATTGCGCAAAATGAAAAAAGAGCATACTCCCCTGAAACTGTTTATGGAACCCGGTGTCATGGAAGCCGGTTGCGATGAGGCGGGGCGTGGATGCCTTGCCGGATCAGTTTATGCGGCGGCCGTCATCTTGCCGGCTGACTTCCATAATGAGTTGCTGAACGATAGCAAGCAGCTGACCGAAAAGCAGCGCTACCAGTTGCGTCCGGTTATCGAGAAGGAGGCTGTTGCGTGGGCGGTTGGCGTGGTGTCTGCCGAAGAAATCGACAAAATCAACATCCTTAATGCCTCCATCTTGGCGATGCACAGGGCTTTAGACCAGCTGAAGGTCCGCCCCGGACACGTTATTGTCGACGGTAACCGCTTCAAACCCTATGGAAAGGTGCCTTACAAGACGGTTGTAAAGGGCGATGCGACCTATATGTCGATTGCGGCGGCTTCTGTTCTGGCCAAAACTTACCGCGACGACTATATGAACGAACAAGATGCTGTTTATCCGGCTTACCAGTGGAAAAAGAACAAGGGGTACCCTACCAAGGCCCACCGTGCGGCTATTGAAGAGGTCGGCCCTTCGCCTATTCACAGAATGTCGTTTAATTTGGTTGACCGGCAGCTCAAACTCGAGTTCCCGGAAGAGTAATTGTTGCTTGCCGCTGTTTTTACCCCGCGGTTGGCACATTCTTTGCTCCTTTCTAACCGATTTTGCTTACCCTCTGGCGGCTATTTGCACAAAATTTGAAAGATAATGTGTATTTTTGTAAAATAATTTATTGCGAATTGCCGTTCATTATAAGGTAATTTATGATTCGATGAGACTATTTAAACGTTATATTCTTGTATTGCTGATCGGGATGCTGTCCCACTCGCTTAGTGCCCAATACGTTGGTGAAGTAGGTGTGATGGGTGGAGTGTCTTATTACAATGGCGATGCAAATTCTACTACACCTTTCTTCGAGAACCACCCTTATGGCGGTCTCCTCCTCCGTTTGAAAATGAGCTCGCACTGGTTGTGTAAGTTCGATGTCTCTTATGGCTCTGTTTCTGGCGACACCGAGAATTTCCCAGAAGTTCAGTTCCCACATCCAGCTTCGTTTGAACACAGTTTCTGGAATGTTGGGTGCCAGTTTGAACTCAACTTCTTTAAGTACGGAATGTCTCGCTGGGATAAGGAGGTGAAACGCCACACGCCTTACATTACGGCCGGACCAAGTCTCGCTGTTTATCAGGCTTGGAACGGTAACCGTGTTTCGCCGGGTCTGGCTTTCGGTGTGGGGTACAAGGTCAAGCTGGCTCCACGTCTGAATATGGGAGTGGAGTGGAACATGCATAAACTTATTCACGACGATTTTGATGACGATGAATTTGGTAACGGATACCTGACCGACCCTTTCCAAATGGGGCACTCGCATGTGAAGAATAACGACTGGTATTCGTGCGCTGTTGTCTTCTTTACTCTCGATATCTTCAAACGGCGTGGTGTATGCCGCCTATACGATTAAGCACTAATTTCTTATGACAACTTTTCTAGAACAGTTAGATAAAAACCGCATTCCGACTTCTGTTGCCATCATTATGGACGGTAACGGCCGTTGGGCTAAGAAGCAGGGAAAAAACCGTGTCTTCGGACACCAAACTGGCGTTGAATCTGTCGACCATGTGATGGAGGCTGCTGCGGGCATTGGTATCAAATACCTCACATTGTACGCTTTCTCTACCGAAAACTGGAACCGTCCGATCAATGAGGTGAATGCGCTTATGGACCTTTTTGTGACAGCTATCAACAGCTATCTCGAAAAGATGCTGTCCCACAATATCCGCATGGTGATTGTTGGTGATATCGACCGCCTCAGCGAGAAGACCCGGAACAATATGCAGATGGCTATCGACAAAACGGCAGGTTGTACCGGTATGACGCTCGTCTTGGCCATCAGCTACTCTTCCCGTTGGGAGATTGTCCGTGCGGTTAAGAATATCGCAGCCGAGGTTAAAGACGGCAAACTGAATCTAGATGATATTGATGACGCTTGTTTCTCGAATTACCTTGCTACGAAGGGTATTCCAGACCCAGACCTGCTTATTCGCACAAGCGGTGAGCTGAGAATCAGCAATTTCTTGATGTGGCAGTTGTCTTACTCCGAACTGTATTTTACCGATGTCTGCTGGCCCGAATTTAGGGAAGAACAGCTCTATGAGGCTATTCTCGACTACCAGAACCGCGAAAGACGTTTCGGTAAAACCAGTGAACAACTTACCAAATAATAACAGAATTTTGACTTTTAGTATGACATATTTGAAGCGTTTGGTTGGTCTGGCTTTTGCCTGTGCTGTTGCAACCAATTCTTTTGGACAGACCGACTCTATTTCTATCGACAGGACGGTAACTAAGGTCGACTCGACTATTACGGCAATTACCAGGGATGCTGAGTCGGTTGTGGACGCTATACTGCAAGACTCTGCCCTGAGCGATACTGTGACGAAAGTGGTAGCCCAGGCTTCCGACGACGCCACTTCTCCGGAAATCGAATACTCGAACTCTCCGAAAGAATATGTCATTAAAGATATCACTGTTACCGGCAACGGCGTTTACGATAAGTCGGTGCTGATTGCCTACTCTGGCCTGCACGTTGGCGACCGCGTTAAAATGCCGGGCGACGCTTTCTCGGGCGCTATAAAAAAGTTCTGGAAACAGGGCCTTTTCTCCGATGTGAAGATTTTGGCGAAGAAGGTGCAGGGCGACGAGGTTTGGATTGAACTGGCCTTCAAACCACGTCCGCGTATTTCCGATGTGGTGGTTACCGGTGTCAAGAAAAAAGACAAGGAAGATATTCAGAGTGGTATCGGTTTGTCGAAGGGTGGACAAATTTCACCTGCTATGGTGTCGCGTGCCCAGTACCTCATCAAGCACAAACTTGCTGAAAAAGGATACGAAAAGGCCGAGGTAGCCATCGACTTGCGTCCCGACCCAACCCAGGCCAATTACCAGATTGTCTATATCGATGTCGACCGGAAGGAAAAAATCAAGGTTCACCGCATCCACATCAACGGCAACGAGAACTTGTCGAACTTCAAAGCCAAATGGGCGCTGAAGGGTACGAAGGAACCACGCATCTACAACCTCTTCAAGTCGAAGAAGTTTATCCGTGAGAAGTACACCGAAGACAAGGGCAAACTCTTGGCTAAGTACAACGAAAAGGGTTTCCGCGATGCCGAAATTATTGCCGACAGCGTTGTGCCATACAAAAAGAAGAAAGTTGATGTCTACCTGACCGTTAGCGAGGGTAAGAAGTACTACTTCCGCAATATCACCTGGACGGGTAACACCATCTACAGCAGCGAGGTCCTTTCTTCTGCTCTCGGCATCAAGAAGGGTGACGTCTACAACCAGAAACAACTCGACGAACGTATCAACATCGATGAAGATGCCGTGTCGAACCTCTATATGGACAATGGTTACCTCTTCTTCAATATCGAACCTGTCGAGATTAACATCGTCGGCGACTCTATCGATATGGAAATGCGCATCTACGAGGGCCGCCAGGCTGTCATCAACAATATCGAGATTAATGGTAACACCGCCGTTTACGACAATGTGATTCGTCGTGAGTTGCGTACCAAACCGGGCGATTTGTTCAGTAAAACCAATTTGCAGCGTTCTGCCCGCGAATTGGCTGCTACGGGCCAGTTCGATCCTGAAAAAATGGATATTCGCCCTGTTCCTCATCCTGAAGACGGTACGGTCGACATTATCTACAACTTGGAACAGAAGAGAAACGACCAGGTTGAGTTGTCGTTCGGTTATGGTTCTACGGGTGTGACCGGTTCGCTGGGTTTCAAGTTTACCAACTTCTCCATCCAGAACATCTTTAACAAGAAGAGCTATAGCCCGCTTCCTCAGGGCGACGGACAGACACTGTCCATCAACTACACCACTAATGGCGACTATTACAACTCGGCTTCCATTTCGTTTACCGAGCCTTGGTTGGGCGGCCGCCGTCCTACCAACTTCAATACTACGTTCTACTGGTCGAAACAGACGGGTGTGAACAGTAACTACTGGAGTAACGACTATTATTACAGCTCTTTCTCGAACACCTATAACTACGACGCTGACCCCGATAAGTACATCGTTACTTTGGGTGCCGCTGTTGGTCTGGGTACACGTTTGAGTTGGCCTGACGACTATTTCACCATTTATGGTGAAGTGGCATACCGCCACTACAAACTGCAGAACTGGGACTATTTCGAGATGTCTGACGGCGTGGCCAACAACCTGAACTTTGGTGTGACCTTCGCGCGTAACTCACTCGACAATCCGTACTTTACGCACCGTGGTTCTAATTTCTCGCTGTCGTTGCGCGCTACACCTCCTTATTCTGTGTTTAAAGACAACAAGCAGACTTACGATTTGTACCGTCGCTACCGCAACGGAGGTTCGCTTAGCGAAGACGAGTACATGTCTATGCAGCAAGACCTCTACCGCTGGGTTGAGTACTACAAGACCGAGTTGAAGGCGAAAATCTTTACTCCGCTCACTCCCGACCAGAAGTTGGTGCTGATGACCCGTGCCGAATACGGTTTCTTGGGTTATTACAACAAAAACCGCCGTTCGCCGTTTGAACGTTACTATGTGGGTGGCGACGGTACTTCGGGTACCAGCTCTACTTATGCGACTACTGCGGTGGCTATGCGTGGTTATAAGAACGGCTCACTCACTCCGCGTGACCCTGTTACAAACCGCCAGGCTGGTAACCTCTACACTCGTCTGTCTGCCGAGTTGCGTTATCCGCTCATGCTCCAGCCTACCAGCACCATCTATGTGCTTGCCTTTGCCGATGCCGGTAACGCATGGCAGGAGTTTGGCGATTTCGATCCGTTCGACCTCAAGCGTTCAGTCGGTATTGGCGCGCGTATCTTCTTGCCGATGCTTGGCCTGATTGGTGTTGACTACGGTTATGGTTTCGACGAGACCTTGTATAAGGGCGATAACCACAGCAATTTCCACTTGGTTATCGGTCAGGAGTTCTAGCCCTGTCCACTTTGGCACGGCCTTTGTAATCTGTTAGATAAATAAACAATAAAAATTAACGATATATGAAAAAGATTTTGATGATTGCGTTGCTCGCCGTTGCGGGCGCATTCTCTGCTGTCGCACAGAAAACTGCGGTTGTCGATATGCAATACATTTTGAAGAATATTCCTATGTATGAAAGCGCCAACGAACAGCTGAAACAGGTTTCCGAAAAATGGCAGAAAGAAGTTGAGGCTAAGAACAACGAGGCCCAGGTTCTTTACAAGAACTACCAGACCGAGTCGGTTTTCTATTCCGATGAGATGAAGACCAAAAAGGAGAACGAGATTGTGGCTAAGGAAAAGGAGGCTAACGAGCTGAAGCGCCGCTATTTCGGCCCTCAGGGCGAATTGTTCAAAAAGCGCGAGAGTCTGATGAAGCCTATCCAAGACGAGGTCTACGCCGCTGTTAAAGACGTTGCTGAAAAGAACGGCTATGCGGTGATTTTCGATAAGACTTCTGCTCAGAACATGGTATACTACTCTTCAAAAATAGATATTAGCGATTTGGTACTTGCCAAATTGGGCTATTCTAAGTAAATAAAAGCAGAGCAGGGAATTTTTTAGTGTTCCTTTTTTCGTATCTTTGCACTCAAATTGAAATATATATAATTGAAAATAAATTATGCTTAAGAAGTTAATCCTTTTGTGCCTTGCTGCAATGCCATTCGCATCTTTCGCACAGACCAGCGTTGTTAAACTCGGACACCTTGATGTTCAGTTGTTGTTTATGTCTTTGCCAGATGCTGCTGAAATCGATTCTGTCATGAAGAAGACTAGCGACGAATATGAAGTCGAGTTGAAGCGCATGCAGGAAGAAATTGCACGTAAGACCGAAGAATACCAGAAGAATTATCAGACTTGGGATGAAAGCATCAAGCAGAACCGTGCTGAAGAAATCCAGTCTTTGCAGACCCGTGTGCAGAACTATTACCAGAATGCACAGCAGTTGTTGCAGAAGAAGCAGGAATCACTTCAGACGCCTGTCCGCGATAAAATCCGCAAGGCTATCGACGAGGTTGCCAAAGAGAACGGTTTCCTTTACATTCTCGACACTCAGGCTATCCTCTACAAGAGCGATTCTGCTGTCGATATCACCAACTTGGTGTTGAAGAAGTTGGGCGTTAATGCTGCTTCTATCAAGCGCTAAAAACATTTTCCCATATAGGCGCCCTTGGTACGCTATGTGCCAAGGGCGTTTTTTTCTACATGTATATTTTCTCAGATTCAAATGCAACCAGTAAGTAAAGGCCCTATAGGCGTTTTCGATTCCGGATACGGTGGCTTGTCCATCTTGCGTGAACTCCGCAAAGCCCTTCCCCAGTACGATTATGTGTTCTTGGGCGACAATGCGCGTGCGCCTTACGGCTCGCGCTCGTTCGACGTTGTCTACCAGTTTACCCGGCAGACGGTTGAGCGCCTGTTCGAAATGGGGTGCCCTTTGGTGGTGCTGGCTTGCAATACGGCTTCGGCTAAGGCGTTGCGTACCATTCAGCAGAACGACTTGCCGGTGTGGGACCCCTCGCGCCGTGTTCTGGGCATCATACGTCCTACGGTCGAGCAGGTGGGAGCTCTGACGTCGACCCGCCATATCGGTATCTTTGGCACTAAGGGAACCATCAGCTCTGGCTCGTATCCGATAGAGATTGCCAAATTCTTTCCCGATGTGGTGGTCACGGGACACGCCTGCCCTATGTGGGTGCCTTTGGTGGAGAATGGCGAGTACGATAGCGACGGAGCCGACTATTTCGTGAAGAAGGAGATTGATGCGATTCTTGCTGAAGACCCGCTGATCGATATGGTGATTCTGGGCTGTACGCATTACCCGCTTCTCGAGGCGAAAATCCGCCGTTTTATGCCCGAACGTGTCCGCATTGTTCCGCAGGGGACTATCGTCGCCCAAAGTCTGGCCGAATATCTCGACCGTCACGACGATATGCGTATGCGGCTCACCACAAACGGCTCTTGCACGTACCTGACTACCGAAAATCCCGATATGTTCCGTTTTGCGGCTTCTGCTTTCCTCGATGAAGAAATCGAGGCCGGGCATGTCGATTTGTAAGCGTTTCGTTTTTTTAAGAATTTGACCGCAAAAATTGTGGCCAATAGCCCTTAACATCTCTTTTTGTTACTATATTTGTATCTTGATGAAAAACAGATTTAAATAAATTTAAAAATTTTATATAACATCAATTTATGGAATTCGGACACTATGACGATGCGAACCGCGAGTTCGTCATCACCAATCCAGCAACCCCGTTCCCTTGGATCAACTACCTGGGTAACGAGGACTTCTTCGGTTTGATTTCTAACACTGCCGGAGGTTACAACTTCTATAAGGACGCTAAGTTCCGCCGTATCACCCGTTACCGTTACAACGGTGTGCCAATGGATAATGGTGGCCGTTATTTCTACATCAACGATAATGGTACTGTATGGAATCCGGGCTGGAAGCCTTGCAAGACTCCGCTCGACGCCTACGAGTGCCGCCACGGTATGAACTATACCCGCATCACTGGTTCTAAGAACGGTATCGAGGCTTCTGTCCTCTTCTTCGTACCGCTCAAGACTTGGGCCGAGGTTCAGAAGGTTACCCTCAAGAACACGACTACCTACACTAAGAAAATCAAACTTTTCTCTTTCGCTGAATGGTGTCTGTGGAATGCTGCGACCGATATGGAGAACTTCCAGCGTAACTGGTCTACCGGTGAGGTCGAAATCGACGGTAGCGTTATCTATCACAAGACTGAATACAAGGAACGCCGCGACCACTATGCATACTATGCCGTGGCTAATGCCAAGATCGACGGCTACGATACCGACCGTGAGTCCTTCATCGGTCTTTACAACGAGTTCGCTGACCCTCAGTGCGTAATGGCTGGCAAGCCAGGCAACTCTCTCGCACACGGTTGGTCACCTATCGCTTCTCACTACATCGAGGTTGAACTCAAACCAGGTGAGAGCAAAGACTACGTCTTCGTGCTCGGTTATGTCGAGAACAAACAGGAAGAGAAGTTCTGTAAGGAAGACCTCGCCCGCAAGAAGAGTGGTGAACTCATCACTTCTCAAGATTCCGACGTTACTTTCGTTAACAAGAAGAAGGCCCTCGAAACCATCAACCGTTTCGCCGATGTGAAGGCGGTTGACGCTGCTTTCGCTGAACTTGCCGCTATGTGGGACAAACTGCTCGAGTGCTACGTTGTTAAGTCTGACGATGAGAAACTGAACCGTATGGTCAACATCTGGAGTCAGTACCAGTGTATGATTACCTTCAACTTCTCTCGTTCGGCTTCGTTCTTCGAGAGTGGTGTCGGCCGTGGTATGGGCTTCCGCGACTCTAACCAAGACTTGGTTGGTTTCGTTCACCAGGTGCCTTCACGTGCACGCGAACGTATCATCGATATCGCTTCTACCCAGTTCCCTGACGGTGGTTGCTACCACCAGTACCAGCCTTTGACCAAGCACGGTAACAACGACATAGGTGGCGGTTTCAACGACGACCCATGTTGGCTGATCTTCGGTACTGCCGCATATTTGAAGGAGACTGGCGACTTCTCTATCCTTGACGAGCCTGTTCCTTTCGATAACAAGCCTGGTACCGAGGTTTCCCTCTTCGAACACCTTAAAATTTCGTTCAACCACGTGGTGAACAACCTCGGCCCTCACATGTTGCCGCTCATCGGCCGTGCCGACTGGAACGACTGCTTGAACCTGAACTGCTTCTCTTGGGACCCTAACGAGTCTTTCCAGACTACCGAAAACAACTCGGTTGGCAGCAAGGCTGAGTCTTTGATGATTGCCGGTCTGTTCGTGGTTACTGGTAAGGACTACGTTGACCTCTGCAAGCAGATGGGCAAGAACGACGAGGCTGAACGTGCGCAAAAGTGCATCGACTCGATGGTTGAGGCCGTTAAGAAACACGGCTGGGATGGTGAATGGTACCTCCGTGCTTACGACTTCTATGGCAACAAGATCGGTTCTAAGGAATGCGAGGAAGGTAAAATCTTCATCGAAAGCCAGGGCTTCTGTACAATGGCCGGCATCGGTCTTGAAGAAGGTATGGTCGACAAGGCTATCGACTCTTGTAAGAAGTACCTCGACTGCGAACACGGTATGGTGCTCAACAACCCTGCATACACTACCTATCATGTCGAGATGGGTGAAATCAGCTCTTACCCTGCTGGTTACAAAGAGAACGCCGGTATCTTCTGCCACAACAACCCTTGGGTTATCATTGGTGAGACTGTTGCCGGACGTGGTAACGACGCTTGGGAACTCTTCAAGAAGATCAGTCCTGCTTACCTGAAAGACCAGGCCCTCCACAAGGTTGAGCCTTATGTTAACTGCCAGATGGTTGCCGGTAAGGATGCCGCTAAGCCAGGCGAAGGTAAGAACTCTTGGTTGACCGGTACCGCTGCTTGGATGTGGTTGACTGTCAGCCAGTACTTGCTCGGTATCAAGCCTGCTTACACTGGTCTCGAAATTAACCCTTGTCTTTCTTCCGACATGAAGGGTTATTCGGTTAACCGTGTGTTCCGTGGTGCTGAATACAGCATCAAGGTCGTTAACTCTGGCGCCCAGAAGGGTGTTAAGAAGTTGACCGTTAACGGTAAGGTTATCGAAGGCAACATCGTTCCTATGATGCCTGCTGGCTCTAAGAACGAGGTGCTTGTTGAAATGTAATCAACAACTTTCTAAATAGTAAAGTCCCGGGGCTTATGCTTCGGGACTTTTTTTGTTGCTTTGTAGGTTTGGTATTCAGTTTTGTTATGAATATTTTTGTGGGAAATTTAGAAGCCTGAATAACAAGACCGATGTTTACCAATAATTGAAATTCATTATGCAAATACCTGTATCAGAGATTCCTTATCATGAAGCGATAGTCAGTAAATTCAGTTTCGATTTTCAACATAACACAATTGAACTGTTTTTCTCTTCAGAAGAGAATCTTTTAGATAGAGATTGGCTGCTCGTGATTAAGAATTGGAAGAAAGGGAGAAGTAAACTTAGTTCTGAGAAAAAATACGTTTATAATTATCTCGATTGTCTTGAAAAGAAATTTGGTATACCTGTCGAAATCCTTTATATGGAATATGATGGCCCAGATTTGAACCTGTCGGTAATAATGTATGACGGTGAATATGTCGATCTACGTTTTGAAAGTCCCGAAGTTGAGATATCATATCTATAGTTTGCCCGAAATCAAAATAATGGAATAAGTATATTTTTTACCGCTCTCCGCAATATCTTCTGCGCATAAACAGCTGTGCGGCTGTCGTTTGTTGCGTCTTGCGCTCACTGTTGCTTCGTTTTTTTTGTGTGGTGAAAGATAAATCCTTTATCTTTGTTCAACGGCTGCGGCCGTTTGGTTTACATAACGCTAAAACAGGGTTTTATGGCTCAAGAGCAGACTGGAATAAGGGAACGGCAGCGGGTGGACTTGAAAGAGCCGGCGCGATACAAGGTCATTATGTACAACGATGACTTCACGACTATGGATTTTGTGGTGATGGTGCTACGTACCATCTTCTCGAAGTCGGATGCCGACGCCGAGACCATTATGCTGGCTATACACAAACAAGGGCAGGCAGTGGTGGGCGTCTATACGCTCGATGTGGCTAAATCAAAGGTGTTGAAGGCTACCAAACTGGCGCGCGACAACAACTTCCCGCTTAAACTGTCTTATTCCCCCGAAAACTGATTTGTTGTGATGGAAAAAACGTATTGGGCCTCGAAGGCGTTGTCCGATGCCGTTAAGACGGCTATGAAGGAACGGCTGGAAATGCTGACTCCCGAGGCTTTCCTTTTATATGGACTGTGTGAGCAGGACTTTTTTGCCGATGCTCTAGATGAAGTTGGTGCCGACATCGTAGGTCTGGTCGATGAACTCAGGAAGTTCATGGCCGAGGCTGAGCGGTGCTCTGCCAGTGGTGATTACCGCTTGGAGGCTTCTGCCCAAATGATGGAACTTATGGAGCAGGCCGACCGTCAGGCCGTCAACTCGTCGGCTGCCGCTACCGATGTGCCACACATGGTGCAGGCAATGCTGGAGTTGCACGATTCGTGGGCGGCTTACATCCTCCGCAAAAACCTGAACTGCGATACGGCCGAATTCTTAAACGCGCTGATCGATTTCTACGGTGCTTCTGCCGAGTATGGGGATGCTGACGATGGCGACGGCGCTAGAACGGGTGAAACGAAAGAACCGTGGCGCAATTTCGTGGTCTGCATCAACGACTTGCTCGAACAACACAATCCGCTTATAGGTCGTCAGCAGGAGCTTGACCGGACCATCCAAGTGCTGTGCCGTAAAGAGAAGAACAACCCGCTGCATGTGGGCGAGCCGGGTGTGGGAAAGACGGCGCTGGTCTATGGACTGGCTCAGCGTATTGCCGATGGCAGTGTGCCGGAAAGGCTGAAAGACGCACGCATCTACAGCCTCGATTTGGGCGGACTGCTGGCGGGTGCGCAGTTCAGGGGCGATTTTGAAAAACGCATCAAGGAGATTATGAATGGCATCCTCAAAGAGGGCAATGCCATTGTCTATATCGATGAAATCCATAACCTGATTGGCGCCGGACGTACTGGCGACGGCTCGATGGACGCGTCGAATATGCTGAAACCCTACCTCGAGGGGGGTGAAATCCGCTTTATAGGCAGCACCACCTACCAGGAATACAACCGCTATTTCGCCAAAAGCAAGGGCATTGTGCGCCGTTTCCAACAGATTGACGTGCTGGAACCTTCGCAAGAGGAAACGGTGAAGATTTTAGAGGGTCTCCGCAGCAAGTACGAGGACTTCCATAAGGTCCGGTACGCCGACGGCGTTATTGAATATGCGGTGGAAATGAGCGCCAAATACGTCAACGACCGCTTCCTGCCCGATAAGGCTATCGATTTGATCGATGAGGCGGGGGCCTATCTCGAATTGCATCCTGACGCAAGCGGGGAAACCCGGTTAGTCGACAAGGAACTGGTTTCTGACGTGCTGGCCCGCATTTGTAAGGTCGACGCTATGGCGCTGCATGCCGATGACGACAATTCGGCCCTGGAACACCTTGAGGAAAAAATATCGGCTCAGATTTACGGCCAACCCGATGCCGTGCGGCAGGTGGTGGAGGCTGTGCAGATGGGAAAGGCCGGACTGCTGGAAGACGGGAAACCGGTGGCTTCGCTACTGTTTGTCGGCCCTACCGGTGTCGGTAAAACAGAGGTGACCAGAGTCTTGGCCCAAGAACTGGGACTCGAACTCGTCCGCTTCGATATGAGCGAGTACACCGAGAAACACACGGTGGCCAAACTGATTGGCTCGCCGGCCGGTTATGTGGGCTATGAGGATGGCGGACTCCTGACCGACGCTATCCGGAAAACACCGCACTGTGTGCTGCTGCTCGATGAGATTGAGAAGGCGCACAGCGACATCTACAACGTGCTGCTGCAGGTGATGGACTATGCGCGCCTGACCGACAACAAGGGGCAGAAAGCCGATTTCAGGAACGTCATACTGGTTATGACTTCCAACGCTGGCGCCCAATACGCTTCGCAGGCGTCGGTGGGCTTCGCTTCAAAGGTGACGGCCGGTGAGGCGATGCTCGCACAGGTGAAGAAAACCTTCAAACCCGAATTTCTGAACCGCTTGTCGGGGACGGTGGTCTTTAACGATATGGACCAGTCTATGGCTGAACGGATCCTCGATAAGAAGATACGGCAACTCGATGAAAGGCTCGCTGCCAGACAGGTGCGGATGGAACTTACGGATGCGGCCCGCGGTTTCTTGCTCGAGAAGGGTTTTGTTCCGCAATACGGGGCCCGCGAAATGGACCGTGTGCTGCGCCAGCAGCTGAACCCGCTGTTGATGCGCGAAATACTTTTCGGTTCGCTGAAAAATGGAGGAAGCGTCGTGGTTGACCTTGTGTCCGGACAGTTGGAGGTGGCGCGTAAGAAACGTGCAGCAGCGGCAAAAAAAGGTTGAACAGGAAAGAGATATGAAAAACTTGTATTTTCTGCTAATATTTATACATTCTTAGTTATCTTTACACAATTCTTTTTTAATGATGAGATTACGGAACTTTTTGGGAACCGTCTTGTGCGGTCTTTTGTGCGCTTCGTGCGCCAAACAGGGTAGTGGGGGCTATATGGCCGAACTGGCGGCTAACCAACCCATCAACAATACGCATTACACCTATCCTATGGGCTCTCCGGTGGCTGAACACGGAGCGCTGAAAGTAAACGGTCTGCAGTTGTGCGACGCTTCGGGCGAACCGGTGCAGCTGGCGGGCTTTAGCACCATGGGCTGGCAGTGGTGCGCCGACTGCTATACGCAGGAGTCGCTGATGAACCTGGTCAGCAACTGGCACATCAACATCCTACGTCTGGCAATGTACGTCGAAGAGGGCGGATATAACCGTACACCGAACCGTTCGCGCGAGATGATGTGCAATCTGGTTGACCTCTGTGGCGAGATGGGTATCTACTGCATTGTCGACTGGCACATCCTTACACCGGGCAATCCCGAGTCGGAGGTCTATGCCGATGCGGCTCCGTTCCTGTCTTATATGGCGAGGAAGTATGCGGGTGCGCCGCATGTCATTTTCGAAATCTGCAACGAACCGAATGGCGAGGGGGCTACATGGGAAGTCATCAGCCGCTATGCCAACAAGGTTATTCCACAAATCTACGCACCCTACGACAGTATTGGCGCTCCACATCCGCTCGTTATCTGCGGCACTCCGCAGTGGGACCAGCTGGTCGATGCCTGCCTGGTTGAGGGACGTTACCAGGGCAACGAACTCGATTTGATTGACCTGCCGGCGAAAGACCAGCGGCTGGCTTTCGATAACCTTATGTACACGTTCCATTTCTATTCGGGCTCGCATAACGAGGGTGGTCCTAAAAAGGGAATCCCAGACTATTATAACCTTTACAAGTATATGTACAAGGTGTTGGGCAAGTTGCCTGTCTTCTGCTCGGAGTTCGGACTCACCAATGCCGACGGCGACGGCAACATCGATCCTGACCGTACCGACAAGTGGCTGCTGATGCTTTCGGGCGAGAATGCCGGCAAGCAGAAGGTGAGTTTCTGCAACTGGAGCTATTCCGACAAAGACGAGCAGAGCGCGGCCTTGCAGCCTTTCTCCTGCAAACACGGAAAGTGGAACAATGCATCGCCTAGTGGCGACTACATCCGCCGTGTGTTCAATGTGGTTAACAACGGAGCCATCGACTCCACCGTGCTGAAACCAACCAACCTCTACAAACCGTAGGCGGACATGTCCGCATAAAAGCCGTGCCTTCTTATCTAGGTATGGCTTTTTCTGTCAGTCGGTGCGGTAAAATGAACGTTACACCGTTTTTTTTGTTATATTTGCGGTTCTGACCGATTCGGAAAAATAAAAACTAATTAAAATTATACATGGAAAACAATCAAAAACTCTCTGTCTTAGAGAAATGCGCCTATGGCGCTGGTGACTTGGCATGTAACCTCTTCTGGGGTCTTATCTGTATCGCCACTGCTTTCTACACCGAGTATTTCGGTATGGAGGCGGCTGCTGTCGGTACTATGGTGCTGGTCGTTTCAATTATCGACATCGCTTTCGATGTGATTATCGGCGCAATTGCCGACCGTAAGAATACGCGTTGGGGACGTTTCCGCCCTTGGATTCTGTTCGGCGTGGTTCCTTTCTGCATCATCGGATTCTTTACTTTCTATACACCTGCGTTCAGCGAGCCGCTGAAGGTGGTCTACGCTTATGTCACCTTCCTGCTCTGCCGTCTGATGTACTCGGTCGTTAACGTGCCTTATGGCGCGCTGATGGGTGTTATCTCGGCCGACCCTGCCGAGCGTACTTCTGTATCGGCTTATCGTAACATCGGTGCGCAAATCGGTTGCTTGTGCAGCTATGGTTTCGTTTTCACCATTGTTGCCGCCTTTATGAACGCTTTCGATTGTTCGGGTCAGGCTGCCTTCTCTTGGACAGCTTTCGTTTATGCGGTTGCCGCCTTCATTCTGCTTATGTGCACTTTCTTCTTCACCCGTGAGCGTGTGGAGCCTGTAAAGAAGGAACAGTCGAACTTGAAGGACGATGTGAAAGACCTTTCGCAGAACAAGCCTTGGATTGCCCTCTCGGTTGCCGGCATCGCCATGCTGTTCTTCGTGTTCGTACACAATGGCTTGATTCCTTACTACGCTAAATACTGCGTGGCCGATATGGATGCCAATGGCAATCCGGTTGTTAACGGAACCCTGTTCGGTTTTGAATTGAACTGGGAGTTGGTTTCTACCTTGTTGCTCAGCTCGGGCTCTATCTTCACCATTTTGGGTACAATGGCTATCCAGAGCGTGGTTGGCAAGTATGGTAAGAAGAAGACCTGGATGGGCTGCTTTATCTTGGCATCGGTCCTCTCGTTGGGCTTCTTGGTAGTCGACAAGAACAACATCGGCCTCATCATCATCATGAACATCCTCTTCACCTTGTCTATCGGTCCTTCTGGCTACATCATGTGGAGTATGTATGCCGACGTTGCCGACAATGCCGAGGTTGAAACCGGCCGTCGTGCTACTGGTTTGATCTATTCTTCTGCAACCATGGCGCAGAAGTTGGGCCAGGCTTTGGCAAACTCTATCCCTGCTTTCGCTTTGGCAACTATCGGTTTCGTGGCAAACACCAACCTCAGCGAAGAGACCATCGGCTCTTTGAAGTTCATATTCGCCGCTCTTCCTCTGCTTGGCTCTGCTATCGGTATCGCTGCCTTGTTCTTCTACAAGATCGACGAAGACCTCATCAAGAAGAATTCTGCTATTCTTGAGAGCCGTCGTAAGAACGCTGAAACTGGTGTTTCTGAGTCATAAGATTTCTAATTCGCATTTTATACATACAGCGGTTGCCGGTTTTCCCGGCAACCGCTTTTTTTACAACCCGCTCTGATTTTTCCTTTCAATCTCCTCTCCGATTGCGAAAAGGGGAATGTTTTCCAACCAACCTTGGTCGATGTGCGGTTTCATTGAAATTCGCAGACCTTTTAGGTTGGGATGGTTAGAGATGAATTGTCGCATCGATTTCGCTTTAACGTTCTCTTCCGCCTTAACCTCTACCGGGTAGACGGCTGTCCCGACTTGGATGACGAAGTCTAGCTCAATACGCGAATTCTCTACGCTGTGGTAGTATATGGGTATTTCTGTAGTGCACAGTTGCGAAAAAACAAACTCTTCTGTGAATGCGCCTTTATATTCTTTAAAGATGTTGTCCCCTACAAGAATAGCCGAGGCTGGGGTTTGCGCCATTGCTCCCAATAATCCGATGTCTAGGATGAAAAGTTTGAAACAGTCTATATCCTCGTAGAATTTTAGGGGCATCTGGACAGATCTGGTTAGGCAGACTTTGCTGACGAGGCCGGCGTCGATAAGCCATTCTATGGCCAACTCGAAGTCCTTCGCTCTCGCTCCTTTTTTTAGTGCGTTGTATATGAATTTTCTGTTTTCTTTTGCTAGTTGAGAGACAATTGAATTCCATACCATTTTGATGCGGGGTACCTGCACGGAAGGGGCGTATTTTGAAAAATCTCTTTCGTAGTCTCTCAAAATTTGTTGTTGGATTTTCCTTACGGTGATTAACTCGTTACTTGAGACGTATGCAGAAACGGCTGCCGGCATACCTCCAACAAAGTAGTATTGGCGTAGAAGGTCAACGAAAGTGTCTGAAAGCGCGTTTATAAGGTTCCAGTCTCCTTCTTTTAGCAGTTGTACCATCTTCTCCTTTCCCATAGCTTCTAAAAATTCGCTAAAAGTCATTGGGTATAACCTTAGCTCGTCAACTTTGCCAACGGGGTAAGAGTTGCCTTGGTGAAGGGAAACTCCTAGTAGAGAGCCTGCAACGGCAATGTGGATGTTGGGGAGGTCTTCTGCAAAGAATTTCAAGGCCGTTAGTGCATTGGGGCATTCTTGTATTTCGTCAATGATAAGAAGGGTCTCTTTTTCTTTGATGTCGACTCCCGACAAGGAGGAAAGCCCCCTGACGATTGCGTTCGTGTCGGTTGTGCTGTCGAAAAGCTTCTTGGCACTTTCGTCTCTGTCTAAACTGATTAGGGCCGTACTCTTGTATTCGTTTTTTCCGAATTCTTTCAGTAGCCAAGTTTTCCCTACTTGCCTGGCTCCATTAAGTATTAGTGGCTTTCTGCTGGCTGCCTGCTTCCATATCAGTAGCTTATTGTATAAATCTCTCTTCATTGCTACACTTTTTTAACGGAATATTCTATGTAAAGCTACACTTTTTTAACGGAATATTGGTCATGAGACTACATTTTTTTAACGGAATATTTGGCACGAGACCACACTTTTTTAACGGAATATTGGACGTGTGACTACACTTTTTTAACGGAATGTGGTCTTTTTTCGGCGAATAGAACAACTAAACAGCTGTCTTTATAAGCTGGCGAGAGTGAGGCGAACTCTGGAAATAGGAAGTGGTTGAAAACTGCCTTATATGGAAAAAATGTATATTTGCAACCTGATAAACAAATATGAAACGATATGAAAGAAAAGAATGCTACTAAGAATGTGTTAAATCTTTCTCCTGACGAAGCGTTTGACTTCCTGATGAAGTCGGAACATTTTCACGAGTTTGAAATGCCTGAGTATTTCGACTTCGACGAGGTGCTTGCATACGTAAGAAAAACTGTTGGCGACAAGGCCTATGAAGATTGTCTGGCTGTTTCAAGGCCCGACGACATTCCTGGTGTAAATCTAGAATTTCTGACTAATAAAGACGGGCATTATGCCGTACGTCCGCTGACGCTTACGAATCCGTTCCTCTATTACTTTTTGGTGCGTGAAATTTGTGCACCGGCCAATTGGAAGGCGATAAAGGACTGTTTTGCGAAGTTCAATGTACCGCATCTGACCTCTTGCGCACTTCCGTTAGTACCCGAAAAAGTGGAATCGTTCCATCAGGCTACTACCATCTTGAACTGGTGGAATTCGATGGAACAGCGTTCTATTGAATTGTCGTTGGAATACCGCTACATGTTTGTGACTGACATTACCAACTGCTATGGCAGCGTTAATCCGCAGTCTATCGAGTGGGCTTTGACGTGCCGGAATACCCAATACGAGAATGCCGGAAACTCGTTGCTGGCAAACAATATACAGAAGTACCTCCGTGCCATGCAGCATGGCCACAATATCGGCATTCCGCAAGGTAGTACGCCGTTCCACATCGTTGCCGAGTTGGTGTTGGGCTACGCCGACCTGTTGTTGCACGAGGCGTTGCAGCGCGAAATGATAACGGACTACGAAATTATCCGTTACCGCGATGACTACCGGATCTTCTGTAACGACCGCGACACGCTGGAACGCATCTCCTACATTTTGCAGTCGGTACTCGAGGGCCTGAACTTTCGTATGAATACGCAGAAGACCAAAATTAGTGATTCCATCGTCTTAGACTCGCTAAAGTCCGATAAACTCTTTTACATCTACAATACGCCAATCTTTAACAAAAAGGGTGTCGATTTCGACAGTTTTGAGAAACACTTGTTATACATCTTGATGTTTGGCCGCCAGTTCCCCAATGGCGGACAGTTGAAAGTGATGCTTTCCGACTTCGACAGACGGATGGTGGAGTGGTTGAAACCAGACGGCGACGAAGCTAAAAGCACCTATCGGCGGTTGGTGGGCGGTAGCGTCCGTGCTTTGTCGGCTGTCGCTACGCAGATTGCCTTAGACAATGTTTCCGTAGTTCATTATGCGCTTCGCATTGTCAGCCGTATGGTTGACACGTTAAAAGACCAGAAAGAGAAAAAAGATATTATCGACAAGGTCTTCAACAAAATGTGCAACCTGCCCAATTCCGACTACAATCAGCTTTGGTTGCAGAATATGACCTATACGCAAGACCGGAAAAGTGGAAAATCGCCTTATTCTACCCCTCTTTGCCAATTGGTGATGGGGCAGGGTGGTGCTCCCTTATGGAACAACGAATGGTTGAAGCCAGAGCTGGCCGACAAACTTCCTTATAGCTCTATTGTAAACAAGCAAACCCTTGCCAAACTTACACCTGTTATCACATTTAGGGAAGCAAGGGCGTACGAAGAGGCCCTGGCGCTTGTCGAAAATAAGGTGGGTGGCGCTGGCATGGAGAAGGAACAAACCCGTCGGAAAAGTACCAACTCCGGGGTGGTGAAAATGACGCTTGACGATATAGGAATCAGTCCGGAAGATGTTGCGGATATAATGGAAGAACTGGAACAGTGGGGTGAAGATGAGCCTATGTCTCTAACGGAATGTTCTCTTTCTGACGATGGAGAGGAAGGAGATGCGGATGAAGTGCTGGAATTCTAGCGCCTCACTAACGGAATGTACACTTCCAGAGTCAGAAGTGGAAGACCTGAAAGCGACTATCACTTCTCTCGGTGGAATTGATAACTTGCACGACTTGATATAAGAGGTGGAGAAGAATCCCAATAATCGGATAATTTAGGGTGTGAGGCCTCTGGAATGAAAGATTTACGGATAACAAATAGACGAAAAAGAAGGAAAGATACGAAAATAGTGTATATTTGCTATACTTGCACCGATACTGTAATAACAGTGTAGGGGTGGGGAAGTAGGATGTGTTTGGGTTACAACTGCCTGCTGTTTTATTTAAGAAAGACGTTACTATGCGCTTTTGTTTGACGCTCTGAAACTTGGAACACTTCAGCCTCTAGTCAAAACAATAGCAGCGGTCAACGTCCCTTAGGTATGTCATATCGGTATGCCTGGTGGTGTTGTGCGTGCACAATTTGTGCGTACAGACTATCAGCATCGGTAACATATCGGCGTGGGACTTGGGCGTTGCTCGTTTCGACTAGATCGGGCAGTTCCAAGGCCTCAGAGCGTGAAGTGGGCAATAGTCTGGCTCCACGCTTTTTCTGTTTTATATATATGTGATGGTATGGAGCTGGCTGTCGGATGAATTTTTGATATTTATCCTAAAATCCGCAAACAGTAAAAACTTTGTATGAAAAATATTTTTGTAGTGATTTTGTACGCTTATTGACAAAAGAAACATTTTTTTCAACAGGAAAAGACATTGTTTCCCCCCCCTCCCCAATCAAGGGTGTAGGAAGTTTGCTCACATGTGGTCTGCTTTATGACGACAGGAATATTTTAGAGTAGAACTGACGGTTGGTGTATAGGTTTAAGACCCACTGTCTGCCTGTCCTCACCCACTTGGCAGGGACAGCCACGAACTTAAAGATGAACCGTTTTAGTCTGCTGGTCTTTTCAAACCCCTCAACCTTGTCACTGATTTGCTCAATTATCCAGGTGTAGAAGTTTTTCACGATGGCTGTGGTCAAAAGGAATACGGAGTTTTCTTTCATAAATGAGAATGGAAGGTGCGACCATCCGAAATCATTGTTCATCTGGTCGAAAACACGTTCGCTGGCACCTCTCTCGTTGTAGATTCCGATAATCTCTTCCTCGGTGTGCACCCAGTCGTTCGTCAGGATGCAGCGGTATTTGCATTCTGTTTTGAACAGACTATCAAGCACGTGCACAGACTGACGCTGTACTACGAGCCTTAGCCCTTTTACTTTTGAGAAGTTCGTGAAGTCAACAGAACTTACAGCGTATTTCTCACTGCCGATCTCCACGTCATACCAGTCTGTGATATCTTCGAAGTTGTCTGTCCTCTCCCTGCAGTTGTTCGCCCTTATATAGAACGTTCTACAGTGGGAAGCAACCGTTTCCACAATCGATTCGGAGAAAGACCCGCAGTCAGCCCTGAATCTGTTAATAAAGACGTGGCAGATGTTTTTCAGCCTGTTGAACATTCTTTCCAGTGTCTTGCCTTGACAAAACCTGACATTGGTGTTGCCGTCCCGGTTCTCAATACCGACGATTGTATTGTTGACTGTCATAACACCGGGAAAATAGCCGAATGCCTTCTTGTAAGAATAGTACGCGTCTTGTTTCTCGGTGGCGATAAACTGGTGGTCAAAGTCCACGTTGACTGATTCGCCAGCCCTTATCTGACCTGTCTCCATTAAGCACCTCAGCAGGAGTTCGTTCAACTTTTCGCAGGAGTTAAACTCGTAGGTGTGTCTTGATTTTTCACAATGGTACCTGATGTTATCGGATGCCATGCCCTTCAATATCCTTCCTATGGTGTCAGGACTTGGTGTCCTTGTCCCTTTCCTCTTGTCCAAACCTTCTTTCAGCCTTATTATATCCTCCAAGCAGTCACCACCACACATATAATTGCAGGCGAGGGCACGAAACACTTCGTCGTATTGGTAGACGGCATTTGCTGTTCGGCGTTCGCCCAACGTTTCTGTTATGGTTTTGCCTATGGTTTGGTCAAATTTGTCGGCAATGTGATAAATTCCGCCAAAACTAAAGATATTGTCACTTTTAATGCTTAACTTTACCATAATCCATTGTTGTTTTTTGCAACACCAATTTAGGTGAAAATTATAACATATGGAAATCCTGAGAAACATATGGAAATCCTGAGAAATATTTGTTTCTCAGGATGTTAATTTATGAAAAAGAAAATTATTTGCGTAATTTAGGATATTTTGTAAAATGGTAGAAGACTTTTATAAAGCATCGTATACACCTCAACCCAACCAAGTCAAGCGTCTTTTTGAGCGTTCCAATGAATTAGTTGATACTTGTGAGAACGAACAAATGTGGTTTGAACAAATAAAGCAAGAAGCATTAAATTGGTTATCAATAAAATAAATTATGCTATGAACCCGAACGAAATAAAAACGGTTAATTCTCTGCTTGACGTTATGGAAGACGGCAGGGAATTTGAGAGTTTACTCAAATATCGCTTTCAAGTTGATTTTGTCAAAGAAATCAGGAAAAGCATTGACGAAATCAAAAACACAAGGCATTATCCAGTTATATGTTATGTGGCTAATGTAATTAAGGGAGGCAATAATGCATCCATAGATAATTCTGACGACTTGCCATTTACTGAAATGGTGAATTCTGTAAATGTTAATATAAAAGAAATTGATGTTGTTATTGTTACAAATGGAGGTTTAGCAGAACAAGTAAATAATTTTGTCAATACATTGAGGCCTCGTTTTTATAGAGTTAATTTCATTGTATTAAACGTCGCCATGAGTGCTGGAACTATTTTTATAATGTCTGGAGATGAGATTGTTATGTCTAAGCAATCAAAGTTTGGACCAATAGATCCTCAAATTCCTAATAAGGAAGGCGTTTTTATACCTGCCCAATCTATCCTTATTGCTATAAAAGATATTCAAAAACGAGGAGAGGAAAAACTAAGAAATCACCAACAACCCGATTGGTCTGATGTTCAATTACTTAAAAATATAGACGCTAAGGATATAGGGCGAGCATTAAGTGCAAGCAACCATTCTACTGAAATGGTAAAAGAATTTTTATGTAAATACAAATTCAATTCTTGGGAAAAACATTCTTCCAACAATCAGCCTGTGTCTGATAAAGAAAAAGAAGAACGTGCAGAAGAAATTGCAAAACTTCTATGTGACCATAGCGTATGGAAAAGTCACGGACACACAATCAATAGGGATGCGGCATGGAATGAATGTAAACTTAAAATTACAAATGCAGAGGATATTGAAGGTCTTGAGCGTGCAATGAGAAGAATGTGGGCATTGTTCTATTGGTTATTTGAGAACACACAAATGGTCAAAATATTTGTTTCTGAGAATTATTGCATAATAAGAAACGCACCCATTATGAACCCATTAATTCCTGTGAAAAGATGAAAACTTTAGAAGAAGAATTAACGGAGATTGGCTATTCTGATGATTTGGTTAAAGTAATTGCATCCACTTCAGAAATGGATTGTCCAAATATTGATGTTGACATAGCCGAGTATCAGACCTTTGAAGATGTTATTATTAGCACAAATAACATTTCCGTAACAAATTGTAATACAAAAACAGACTTTTCGTAATTGCCCATGTACACCATAATCGTCAACATATATAAATACAACCAATTAAAGTGGCAAGAGCAAATCTTGCTTGATGCTTCGACTAAAGCCGAAGCCAAGCAAAGAGCCTTGTGTTTACTAGATACAACACGTTGGGCTATGGACTTAACCCCACGCCCTGATTTACGTACAATTAAAAGATGCTACAAATGAATATGACAAGACAAGAAGCAGAAAATCGATTAAATCAAATATTTGGCATTGCTCATTTTTACGATGAGCAATGGAAAGCTATTGACCAGATTCTGAATGGCAATCGTATATTAATGATTCAAAGAACAGGGTTTGGCAAATCCTTATGCTATCAGTTCCCTGCAACACAATTCAAGGGAATTACAGTTGTCTTTTCACCTTTGATAGCATTGATGAGAGACCAAGTAAAAGCGTTAAACAATAAAGGGGTTTCTGCACGATACATCAATTCGGAACAAACACCCGAAGAAAATACTCAAACTATCCAAGATGCCATAAATGGGAAAATAAAGATTCTTTACATAGCACCAGAAAGACAAGAAAATCAAGAATGGATAGAAGCTACGCGTAATATGAATCTTTCAATGGTTGTTGTGGACGAAGCACATACCATAAGTGTTTGGGGACACGATTTCCGACCAGCATTTCGGCGAATCATCAACTTGGTAAATTTGTTGCCCAAACATTTGCCAGTATTGGCCACAACTGCTACCGCAACGAAACGAGTGCAAGCTGATATTGAACGTCAAATAGGAGGAAATCTCACAACCATACGTGGAGATTTACGTCGGGAAAACTTCAATTTATATGTAATTAAAGTTAGTTCAGAAGATGAGAAAATGATATGGTTGGCACAAAACTTAAATCATATTAATGGTTCGGGACTTATTTACACAGGAACTCGTGTTGATACCGAAGTTTATGCCAAATGGTTAAAATATGTGGGAATAAATGCCATTGATTACAATGCAGGGTTAGATGCTGATACACGCAAAGAAATCGAAAACAATTTGATGAACAATAAGTACAAATGTGTAGTATCGACCAATGCTTTAGGAATGGGTATTGACAAGCCAGACATAAGGTTTATTATCCACACGCAAATCCCTGCATCGCCAATTCATTACTATCAAGAAATAGGTCGTGCAGGTCGCGATGGGAAACCAACTACAATCATTTTATTCTACAATGGAAACAAAGACAAAGAAGGAATTGAAGAGGATTTTAAACTGCCTAAATCGTTTATTGAGGGGGGACGACCTGCTATAAAATATTACGAACGGGTAATAGAAAAATTAAAAATTGAACCTCTTGGAGAACGGAACCTTATGAAAGCATGCAATCTCAAGCAAACGCAGATTCGAGTTATTAAAGCCGATTTGATTGAGCAAGGGATTATTAAGGAAGTTTTGTATGGTAAAAGCAAAATGTATGAATACCAATATAATGCGAAGCCATTAGATACCAAGTCGTTTGGGGAATTAAGAGTTGCGAAGCTAAAAGATTTGGAAGCGATGCGAGAGTATGTTTATACAGAGAAGCCACGCATGCAATACCTTTGTGATTTCTTAGACAATGAAACAACCGAGTTATATAGTAATTGTGATAATACCAATCTTTCCCCAATAAACATTTCCATTAATCAGCAATGGAAAGACAGACTTGAAGAGTTCAGGGAAACGTATTTTCCTATATTAGAAGTCGAAAGCAAAAGTTCGAAAATGGTAAATGGTGTCGCCGCCTCTTATTACGGAGTGTCGAATGTTGGAAATGCTATACACCGCTCAAAATATGAGAATGGTGGTGATTTTCCCGATTTTTTGTTGAGATTGGCACTTAAAGCGTTCCGAAAAACATTTGGAAATCAACATTTTGATATGGTTGTATATGTTCCACCAACACATTCTGGCGACTTAGTGAAAAATTTTGCAGTAAAAATTGCAAGTGTGTTGAAATTGCCGATAAGTCATAATTTGGTAAAAACAAGGGTAACGAGTGAGCAGAAAATTTATCAAAACGCTTACTCGAAAAGAGATAATATCGCAGGCGCATTTGATTATGCGAAACCTGAAGAAATAAAAGACAAGAGAATTATTCTTATTGATGACATTTTCGATAGCGGTGCGACAATTAAGGAGATAGGTAGTATATTAACCAAATATGGAGCTGATACGATTGCCCCAGTAACAATTGCAAAAACAGTAGGAGGAGAATTAGTATGAATCAAGAATTAACTTATTGGGTGGCTTTAGCACATACCCCCAAAATATGGACATCGAGAAAAAACGAAATGATTGTTTATTTTTTCAAGCAAGGGAAAAACATCATCGATTTTTTCGAGTCAGATGATTTTTTGGGAATGGAACTGAAAAATGAAGAACTCACTCTTCTTAATAAAACAAAGTCCGATTTGAGTAATTATTCTTTTATGGTAGAAGAACTTTTAAATCAGGGATATGATGTTATTCCTATAATATCAAAGGAATATTCGCCTATATTAAAACAAAACTTGAAATATAACTCGCCTATCGTATTGTATTTAAAGGGAAACAAGCAAATTCTTCAAGAAAAATCAATTGCAATTGTCGGTTCTCGGAATGCTGATGATGTATCTCTTCAATTCACTGATAATGTGGCAAAAAAAGCTTCTTCTGAATACAAAGTTGTTGTTAGTGGGTTCGCTAAAGGAGTTGACAAGCAAGCCCTTGATTCTGCAATAAAATACAACGGCCAAAGTATTATTGTTTTACCTCAAGGTATTACTACGTTCAGTAGCGGCATAAAAAAATACTACAAACAAATTGTTGATGGAGATGTATTGGTATTAAGCACTTTCCATCCTAAATTGCCATGGAGCGTGGATTTGGCAATGGCACGGAATGCGATTATTTATGGACTTGCATCAGAAATTTACGCGGCTCAATCCGATGGAAAGGGGGGTACATGGTCAGGAGTATGCGATGGATTGAAAAAACAAAGAGAAGTTTTTGTGAGGGTTCCTGAAGAAAACGAAAAGTGTGCTAATTTGTTACTAATCGAAAAAGGTGCAAAACCCGTTGATATCGAAGGAAACTCAATTCAAATCAATATCAATCACCCAAAAACACTATCTGAAATAAAAGAAGACATTATCACATTCCTAAAACAAGGTGGTGCATTCAAAATAAATGAAATAAAAGAGAGACTACAACTAACTATTTCAGACAAAGAATTAAAATCAATATTAGAAGACACTAATTCTTTTGAAAAAATAAAGAAAGGTAAAGCAAATTTATATTCAACACCTCAAATATCTTTATTTTAGTTGCCTATGCGAATAAACTTCTTTACGTTCCGCCCTGTACAACAGATAGTAGAGCTTACGCTCTACACCGAAAAGCAACCCGATTCGCACCCCGAATTAGTGTATGGCGATGAATGCCCCGAACTTTGGCAACAGAATCCCGAACTTACGAATAGAATGAGGTTTACGGTTAATATGGGGAATGTCCTTGGTCGTGTCGTATGTGTTCTTGGCTTATGTGTTGTGCTGGGCTCGGCAACTTCCTTAACGGCACAAGAAGTTTATTTGTGTATGGGGCCGAAGAGTAGCGCTTATCATCTAACACCAAATTGTAGGGGATTGAAGAATTGTAGTACACAATTAAAGAAAATGTCAGAAAAAGAAGCTGTCTCAAAGGGACGTCATGCGTGTCGCTTTTGTTGCCGTTAGGGTAGTTTTTGTGAAATTCAACCCTCTGAGAATCGTTTTTCTGTGTTTTTTCTGTCGCCTATTTCCTATCGAAACCTTACACACATAAAGAACTGGGGTATTTCGTAAATGTTGCAATATGATAAACCCTCTTACACATAGGAGCAACATAGCATTACAGAAACATTGTCATATAAACAGGAAGATATATAACCCCTTTTTCTGACTTCAAATCCTTCGTATAAATAAGCAGCTTTCGCTGTATTCTCTCGGAAAATTTGCGGCAGAAAGCATCCAGTGAGGCGTGGGTTTTATAGCCTGAAGACTTCACCTCAATTGGTGAAACCTTATGTCCATCTGCTATTATA
>ODAI012922155.1_pt1 | contig 42465 bp, 30 predicted proteins | sample 1539321 | NCBI WGS metagenome assembly ODAI01 (sample SAMN02144231, study PRJEB22623) | gut metagenome | biome: sheep rumen | host: Ovis aries | place: New Zealand
ATATCACATAGCGGAGCAAATGGAGAATGAGTATACAGTATGTGCCGCACTTCTGCATGATACTGTTGAGGACACATTTGTTACTTTAAATGATCTATCCGGTATTTTTCCATCGGAGATCGTTCGTGCCGTCGGGCTTCTTACCCATGAAGATCACGTTCCTTACATCGAATATATCCGGAGGATAAAGTCTGACCCAATTGCAAAAGCGGTGAAAATCGCCGACCTTCGCCACAATTCCGACCAGACCCGCTTTGCGGGAGTTAAGAATGTGAACGAAAACAAGCTCAGACAGCTTCGGGAAAAGTATGAAAATGCGCTGGAGCTCCTTCTTGCTGAGGACTAAAATAACAAATCCGAACTTAGACTGTCCATATCTGATTGTTAAAATTGCAGGATAGACAGACTGAAAAAAATGTGGTATAATTGTGCTTAAAGTAATCTTTGGAGGAATGATCGTGGATTTCAAAGCAAACAGCGGTGTATGGGGAACTATGTTCGGTGTCCCATGTATTGTCGCAGATAATTTCCTGAAACTTGCAACCGGTGAACAGCTCAAGGTGCTGCTCTACATACTGAGATGCGCCGGAAGAAGCTGCTCGGATGAAGAAATAGCAATGAATACCGGAATTTCTGTGCAGCAGGCAGCAGATGCTGTTATGTTCTGGGAGCAGGTCAATGTGCTTATCCCTCAGTCACCTTCTCCTGTAAGCACGATCATGAACTCGCCTCAGCCGGTACAAACAGAGGCTGTAAATGAGATCAAAGCGCCGGAACCTATTCCTGAACAGAATGAAAATATTAAATCTGTTCCAAGACAGAAGCAGAATCTGAATCCTTCTGAAATAGCAAAAATGATCTCAGAATCAAACGAGATCGCTGAGCTTTTTAAGATCACTGAGGCTGCTCTTGGTACTCTGAGTCATACTCAGCAGAACTCTCTTATATGGATGTACAGCTACCTTGGCCTGAAACTCGAAGTAATTGTCACACTGATATACTATTGTATCTCAATTGAAAAAACAAGCTCCGGGTATATTGAAAAGATAGCCTGTGACTGGGCAGATAATGATATAAATACCCTTAATGCCGCCCAGGAGGAAGTTCAAAGACTGACTATGTTCAACGACTTCACCGGCAAGATCATGAAGAAATTTGAGATGATACGCCGTCCTACTCCAAAGCAGAATGAATTTATTGAGCAGTGGAAAAATGCCGGATTCAGTCTTGATCTTATAGGATATGCCTATGAGAAAACTATTGAGCAGATCAATAAGCTTTCATTTGATTATATCAATAAGGTTCTTCTTTCGTGGAAAGACAGCGGATTTACTACAGTAAAGCAGGTTCGTGATGCTGAAAATGATTACAAGAATAATCGTGGAAAAAAATCAAAGAACAGCGGCGGCTCAGGTTCCGATGTTGACAAATACAAAATTGTTATAAATAAATTCTGAAAGAAAGGTGAGATAGCTTGGACAGCGCTGTTTTTGAACGTGCTCAGGCAATAATGACTACAAGGCGAATGAAGGCTGTAAGCGAAAACGACCAAAGGATCGCCGAGGTCAATAAAAAACTTCCTCAAATCAAGGAGATCAATGATGCACTTTTCAGTACCGGAAAAGAGCTTATCACTTTGATAACCGAGAGCAGAAATACCGATGTATCCCGGAAAATCGAAGAACTCAGGAGAAATAATCTCGGGGCACAGGAAATGTCGAGAAAGATCCTTACTGATAACGGCTATCCTGCTGATTACCTCGATATGCACTATTCCTGCCCTAAGTGCCATGATACCGGCTACTGCGGGAATGAATTCTGCGAGTGCTTCAAGCAGCTCTGCGGCAAGCTTTCTGCTGATGAACTGAATAAAAGCGCTCATCTCAAGCTTTCCAGCTTCGATTCCTTCAGCCTTAGCTATTATAAGGGCGACGACTACTTTACTATGAAAAATATCTCTGAATTCACGAGGCAATATGCCGAGACTTTTACATCAGATTCATGCAGTATACTGATGTTCGGAAATACCGGTCTTGGAAAAACTCATCTTTCACTGGCAATTGCTAATCGTGTTCTTGAAAAAGGATATAGCGTCATATATGATTCGGTCATCAATATTCTGAGGAAGATCGAGCAGGAGCATTTCAGCCGGGAGCATTCTTCCGAAATGATCGATCTTGTAATGAATACCGATCTTCTTATAATGGATGACCTCGGTACTGAATATGAATCGACATTCTACAGTGCGACAATATATAACATCATTAATTCCAGACTGAACAGAGGCAAGCCTACCATAATCAGCACGAATCTTGACTTCGACGGCATAAGCAGACGATATGAGAGCCGTGTTGTATCAAGAATAGTTTCTGTTTACAAATGTCTTGAATTCAAGGGCGAAGATGTTCGTCTGCAAATGCGGGCTGAGGAAATGCGATAATATCTGCAATAAAAAAATACATCCCCGAAACGGTAACGTTCTTACTGCTTCGGGGATTTTGTCTCTTAAAATAAATTGTTTCAGGTGGCAAACTGACTGTTATATAGTTCAGAATAAAAACCGCCTTTTTTCATCAATGCAGCATGATCGCCCTGTTCTATGATATTGCCGTTTTTCATAACAAGTATCGTATCAGCATTTTTTATAGTGGATAGTCTGTGTGCGATAACAAAACTTGTGCGGCCTTCCATAAGCTTGACAAAAGCTTTCTGAATCCTTTGCTCTGTACGAAGGTCTATAGAACTTGTAGCCTCATCAAGAATAAGCATCGGCGGGTCCATAAGCATTATCCTTGCTATACAGATAAGCTGCTTCTGTCCCTGTGATAAGCCGCTGTCTTCACTTATGACTGTATCATAGCCTTCAGGAAGACGCTTTATGAATCCGTGAGCATATACTGCTTTTGCAGCCTCTATTATCTGTTCTCTTGTGGCATCCGGAGCTCCGTAGGATATATTTTCTGCAACAGTTCCTGTAAATACCCATGTTTCCTGGAGCACCATTCCAAAACTGCTTCTGAGACTGTCACGGGTTACTTCTGATATGTCTTTGCCGGAGACAGTTATCTGTCCGCTGTCTATGTCATAAAACCTCAGAAGGAGATTGATGATAGTGGATTTTCCGCAGCCAGTTGGACCGACTATCGCTACCCGCTCACCTGCCTTAACATCAAGTGTAAAATCCTGTATCAGCTTCACCTTGGGATCATACGAAAAATAAACATTTCTGAAGCTGAGGTCACCTCTGCATGATGACAGTAATTCTTTATCAGTATCATCACTTACCTCCTCTTCGTCCAGAACATCAAATACTCTCTGAGCGGAAGCAATTGCATTCTGCAGTTCGGCAAATACTCCGGATATCTCATTAAAAGGCTTGGTGTATTGATTGGAATATGCGAGGAAGCTTGAAAGCTTTCCAACGGACATTTTTCCGACAAATGAAGTGTATCCTATTGCGCCTAAAGCTCCTAGAAGGCCTACAGCAGCGTAGATAAGTCCGTTGACAAATCTTGTAGTCGGGTTTGTCATAGAACTGAAAAATGTGGCTTTAGCACCGACTTTGCCGTACTCACTGTTTATTTTATCGAATCTCTCAATAGCCCTGTCATCATATACAAAAGCCTTGACAAGCTTTTGATTTCCAGCCATTTCCTCAGCAAGGGCAACCATATCCCCTCTTAGCTTAGACTGCTTCATATATGAGTTATGAGTTGCTTTTGTAATTTTTGATGCCGCCAGAAAGGACAATGGAGTCATAAAAACAACTACAAGGGCTATTTTGAAATTTATCGTCATCATAAAGATGAGTGTTCCGATTATGGTTATTACTCCGCTGAAAAACTGCGTAAAGCCCTGCAGAAGGCCGTCGGAGATGATCTCTATGTCGTTAATGACACGGCTGGTAAGCTCACCTTTGGAGTGCCTGTCAATATACCTGAGCGGTACTCGTTCAAGTTTATTGAAAATATCAGCACGAAGATCACGCACCGTAAGAAATGCAAGCTTATTTGTGCACAGGCTCATGAACCACTGGAAAAGTGCGCTGGAAACAACGATCACAGCCAGAAATAATACGATTTTCCTCAGCTTTTCAAAGTCAACATTATCCCTGCCAATGCAGCAGTCAACAGCTTCACCGATGAAAACCGGAACAGCCAATGAGAGAGATACTCCGGCTGCTGCAAAAATTACAGTCATAACAAAGTAACCGATATATGGTCTTGCGTATGCAAAGACTCTGCGGAGAGTTTTAAGCATTGCTGTTCTCCCCCTTTTCATTCATCTGTGAAACGTAGATCTCATGGTATATGCTGCATTTTTCAAGCAGCTCATCATGTGTGCCGATACCTGCTGCTTCACCGTCATCCATGACTATTATTTTGTCAGCATCCCTGAGGGACGTAGTACGCTGTGATATCATTATAACTGTAGTCTCCGGCAGATCATTCCTAAGAGCCTTTCTGAGTGCAAGATCTGTAGCATAATCAAGTGCACTTGTAGAATCGTCAAGTATGAGTATATCAGGCTTTCCGACTAATGCTCTTGCAATAGATAGCCGCTGCTTCTGGCCGCCTGAGAAATTCTTTCCGCCCTGGGAGACTATAGTATCAAGCACATCAGGCTTCGCAGAAACAAACTCCCATGCCTGAGCAGTTTTCAGAGCAGCAATGATCTCTTCATCGGAAACATCATCTCTGCGCCATTTCATATTATCCCGGATGGTTCCTGAAAAAAGAACAGCTTTCTGCGGAACATATCCTATGCATCTTCTTAACGAATCATGCTCCCAATCATTTACATTTACACCGTTGATCAATACCTCACCTTCTGTAGCACGGTAAAAACAAGGTATAAGAGCAGCAAGTGTAGATTTACCGCTTCCTGTTCCTCCGATCAAGCCAAGCATTTCCCCTCTTTTCAGCTGAAAGGAGATATTATTGACTGACTTGTCTCCGGCTGTTTCGTAAGAAAAAGATACGTCACGAAACTCGATAATATTTTTATCTTTGCTGCTGACTGCGGATGTGCTGCCATTCTCTTCGGGGGATATCTCAAATATCTCGCTGACACGGTTTGCCGAAGCAAATGCCTTTGTAAAAACAACAATAAGATTTGCAAGTACAACCAGTGCAAGAAGTATCTGCGTCATATAATTGGTGAAAGCAGTCAGCTCGCCCTGTGTAAGTCTTCCTGTATCGATACGGACACCGCCGAACCATATTATTGCAACGATTCCCAGATTCATTATCATGAATGCTGCCGGATTAAGTATTGCAGATATTTTTCCGACTGCTATCGAGCAATCTGATATATCATCAACAGCTTCGCTGAATTCATCTATCTCCTCCTGCTGTCTTGAAAAAGCTCTGATAACACGAGTTCCCTCAAGATTCTCACGAGTGAGCATAGATGCTCTGTCAAGTTTTTTCTGTGTTTTCTTGTACATCGGAACTGTCCTGCGCATTATCGTAAAAATGATAAGCGAGATCACCGGTGCAACAACAAAGAAGATAAGCGACAGCCTGACATCTATCATTACAGCCATAACTGCCGCACCAATAACAAGAAATGGCGCTCTGACTGCAAGTCTGATGAACATATTCACACCATTCTGAACTGTATTCGTGTCATTGGTCAGCCTGTTGACAAGTGATGAAGTGCCCACTTTGTCTATACCTGTATATGACAGCTTGTTTATATGCCTGTAAAGAGCTCCCCGAAGCTCAGTACCGAAGCCATAAGCACATTTAGCAGCAAGATACTGACAAGTCAGGGCAAAACCCAGACCGCAAATTCCCAATACGACTATAAGCAGACTCATACGGAATATATATCCGCTGTCATTGCTGCCGATCCCCTTATCGATTATTTTAGCCATGACCATTGGAACTATTAGTTCAAAGATAGCTTCAAGCAGTTTGAAAAATGGTCCGAAAACGAGCTCTTTTTTATAGTTTTTAAGATATTTTAGCAACTTCTTCATAGTATCTCCTCATAAAAACGGACGCATTAAAAGCGTCCGTTTTCTGCATGATTTAAAGCTCAACTCCGTTTTCAGCAAGGAGCTCTCTTGCTGATTCGACTGAGTCAACTCCTGTTGCATTCTTTACAGGAGCAAACTCCTTCCTGCGGTCAACTTCATACGCAAGACAGCTGTCCTGCATATGCACCATGTCAAGTACAAGTGTCTCAAATTTATGGCCATTCGGCTTATCAGGCTTTATAAGCTCCCCATTTTCATCCATGTAAGGTATTTTCTTTTCTACAACGTGTATCGGGAGCTTATTGTTCAGTATCATTTCAAGCTTGTCCACGCTGAAAAGATAATTGAGAATAACTCCGTATTTATAAGCAAGCTCTCCGTTTTCATCGAGAAGAGTACGCATTTCGTCAGTCATTTCGTAATACTCAACGATTGAAGGAACTCCGTCTTCGAGACAAAGTACACCAACTCTCTCATCAGGATCAGCCTTGCTGACTACCTTTCCTCCGGACTGAAGCCCGGAACATATCACGGCACCAACATACAGTGGGTCAGCAATTCGCTGAAGCACATTGTCAACTGCAAATACATTTATCCATTCAATGCCCTTTTCTTTTATTTCATTAAGTAATCCTGCTCTTACGAGTGATGAGAACCATCCGCCGTTTCCGTTAGGAGAAATGGAGATTCTCGATTTGCTTTCCATGTATATCCTGCCGTTGTAGTCAACTGATGGAGCCATATCCTGAACAAAGAATCTTACATATTCTTTATTGTAGCCGAAATAATTCTTTTCTTCGAGGAATGAAATGGTGTCATCATTGTTCTTCTCGCTTGTCATAATATAAAGCGGAACCCATTCACCGGCTTCTTTTACCACATCCATGAGGTTGTTTATAAGGCACTGAAAGATATAAAGCTCCTTATTTATGCCTACATTGAACATTCCCTTAGGCTTATCAAAGCCAAGTCTTGTTCCCTGACCGCCTGCAAGAAGGACTGCTGCGACCTTGCCTTCTCTTATGGCCTTTATACCAGCCTCTGAATATTTTTCGTGGTTTTTTTCGATATCATTTATCGTTACAGCTCCAAGAGGGGCAAATTTACCTCTGGATGCTTTAAAATTGTTTTCCTCTTTCAGATTGTCAAGAACAGAAAAATCTATCAGACTTATCTGAGACAGAAGATCTGCCCTTTCAGAATCATTAAGCTCATCGTAATATTTAAGAAGATGTTCCTGACCGCAGCCGGCCAGTATTTCCTTTGCAGCTTCATATGTTAACATTCTTTTCCTCCTGTTTTCGGGATATACCGTAATAGCAGTACCTTATTCCATACCTGTCAAAACGAAAATGATCATACAGATCCAAATTGTATTTACTAATGCGAATACAAATTATCATATTGAGATCATAATCGCTATAAAATAATTATATCATATCCGGCATTATTAGTCAATAAAAAAATCCGGTATTCTATTGAATACCGGATTTTGGGGTAATGTTGATTACAACTGGTCTGAGTGACGGGACTTGAACCCACGGCCTCTACCACCCCAAGGTAGCGCGCTACCAACTGCGCCACACCCAGACGATTGCGTGTTTCGTAATCAACGATATATATTATAGCACGCATTTCACCGTTTGTCAAGCATTTTTTGAAAAAAATCTCAAAAAAATTTTTTTAGTCCCAGATTTGCAGATATATGGGCATTGTGATCCAGAAGTTCAGAGATGATCTTTGCATTTTTTTCATCAAATGACTTCACCTTAAATTTTATACGTTCCTCTCCCTCAAACCATAGGTTGATGCTGCAGCGTTTTCCTATCTTTTGAAAAACAGTCTGTTCGAGCTTAAGCTTTACAAGTTTTTTTCTTTCAGCAATAACAGTATGAAATCCTGACCATTTGCAGCAGCGGACTATTACTTTGTCATCATAGATCGATATGCCGCTGGTAAAAAAAGCAGCGGTTTTGACTATCATGAACCATACTGCCGGTATCTCAAACATGACAGCCATAAATAACGCAAGATCTTTCAGTTCAGGATAGAAGTATACTGCAATAAAATAAAGCGGTATCAGAGCTCCGGCAATTATTGCAGGCTGCCAGATATAATTCCAGAATCCTGTAATTTTAGGCTTGAATTCATTCTTCACTCCCTTTATTACTCCAAAATCTTCAAGCTCATTGCTCAGATCCTTTTCTTTTTTTACCGGCAGAAGTACCGGAAGTGTACTCCTCCCTGCCCCGTATCCTGAGCAGCTTATGTGTACAGCAACTGCTCCGAACATCTTCATTATAAGATTCTGCCTCAGATCCGTATAATTTATCTGTGGTACAGAGATTCTGTGTTCACGCTTTGTTATTACTCCGTATGAAGTGAAAATAGTCTTTTCGTCGCCTTTTACATAAAATTTAGCGTATCTCAGCAGATTTACTATAAACGATATAAGCCACGAACCGATAAATAATATTCCGATTCCAAGAGCAGCGTCAGGGACCCGCAGAAGGAGCTTGCCGCTGAATCTGGCTGTTTCTGAGGTTATCCTGTTTATTGAACTGCTTATTATATCCCTGGCAATATTTCCGCCCTGAAAGAAGAATGTGGCAATATAGACTGTTCCGGTGAATCCGCTGGAAAAAAATACGGAAAACAGTATTATAGATAAAGCTGTTGGCTTCGGGAGGTCGTCAAGCTTATTTTTTACTGCAAAATCAGGCAGATGTCGGGATATTTCCCGGCAGGTGCTCTTTCTTATCATCAGTTTCATATCAGATGAATTGAAAATACCGGCACTTGTATCACAACGAAGCTTAACTGCGTTAAACGGTCTGAGATAAAAAGGTCTCTCCACTGTCGCCGAGCTTATCCTTGAAAAAGGTATCGTACTGCAAACTTTGAAGAAAACTCCTTCATCATGGGTTATGGACTGGTCGGAAACTCTTATCTCTGAGCACCTCCACCTGAAATAACCAAAAAGAACAATAGCTGCAATCACTATAATATCAGACCATGCACCCCTGAGCCATCTGTAGAACCAGTCCTTATCCAGCCAGAATTCTCTGAATCCACGCAGCAAAGGGAATATCAGGAGCCAGATGTTCTTTGCTGAATATCTGAGTATACGCAGCGGATGCTCATGATAGACTTTCATACGTTATCACCGCCTGAACTGCCGGAAATAATCAGTATATCCCTCACATCATCAAGAGTAAGGAATGGAAGTCTCATATGTCCTCCGAAAACATAGAAGATCAATATATTTATACCTGTAATATCAGACATAGGGGTTTTTATTACAGTAGAATACTGTATCGACGAAAACTTTATTGACTGATTGAATTTCAGTATTACTCCGCTGGATTTGATTATCTCCGAATCGGTGACTGTATATTTTACCGAAGCAAGATAAAGCGGAAGATATATGAACATTGCAATAAAAGCAAGTGCAGCGATAACTATTGCAGAGATTATGACAGCTTTTTCAATGGGTATATAGTGGTGGATAATTCCTATCAGAACTACTGCCACTAAAGCGATAGCAGCTCTCATGGCTGAAAGACAGTTCTTTGAAGTAGTATAGTGCCTCATCATGCTCCTCCTTTCACGGTATATTTATATTATACCACAAATATCCTTTAGTGTATACCATTTTTTCTTTTGAAAGGAAGTTTTTTATGACAGGAGTTCTGCTGAATATCAATTCTTTTATATGGAGCACAGGTCTTGTTTCGATTATAATTCTTACCGGAATAATATTCACTATAAGGCTAAAAGGAGCACAGTTCAGGCTTTTCAGAGACCTTGCTGCGCTATTGAAGAACAGGCATTTATCCGATGGCCGATCAAATTTTAAAACAGTGTCGCTGGCTCTCGGGACTTCTATGGGGACCGGAAATATAGTCGGTGTCGCATCTGCGCTTTCTATCGGCGGTCCAGGAGCTATTTTCTGGATGTGGATCTCAGCATTTCTCGGAATGTCTGTTGTATATGCTGAAAACAGGTTATCGTCGATCTACAGCAGAAAAAACGAAAAAGGACCTATGGCATACATAAAAAACGGATTGAAAGCTCCGTGGCTTGCATCCTTTTTTGCCGCAGCCTGTATCGGAGCTGCATTTGGTATGGGCGGTATGGTGCAGGTAAATTCCGCAGTCGGCAGTATCGGAAGCTTGCCGAAGCATAAATTTTATATTGCTATTGCCGCATTTATACTGATATATCTTGTTATTTCCGGCGGAGCTGAGCGTATAGGTTCTGCAGCAATGCTGCTTCTGCCGGCGGTGACGATATTTTATACAGTCTGCTGTATAGCAGTAATTCTCCTGTTTCGTCAGAAACTGCCGGAGGCTATTGGTTCTGTCTTTCATGAAGCTTTCAGCTTCCATGGAGCTGCCGGCGGTTTGACGGGATATGCAGTTACAGCAGGTGTAAAAAGAGGGATATTCTCAAACGAAGCCGGTCTCGGGAGCTCTCCCCTTGTACACAGCTCTGCGGCCAGTTTTGCTCCCGGTGTTCAGGAGACATTTGCGATGTTTGAAGTCTTCGTTGATACTATTCTCTGCTGTACTCTTACAGCGGCAGCTATTCTATGCGCTTCTCCTGATGGCTCAGCTGATGGAGCATTCACCTCCATTTTTGGAGACTCGACCAGCCTGATCGTGACATTAATGCTTATGATATTCTCTTTCTGCACCATAATAGGCTGGTATTATTGCGGTGAAATATCATTTCTTTTTCTCAGTAAAAAATCCGGAAGACAGATATTTCCTGTGATCTTTGCTGCTGCTGCAGCGTCGGGGGCCGTTTTTTCTTCAGAACCTGTATGGCTGATATCAGATATTTTTAACGGCCTTATGGCTTTGCCTAACCTGACTGCGCTGTTATTGCTCCAAAAAGAAATAAGAAAAGAATAATCCTCAGTAAAGCTGTCAATAAATAAGATAATAAATTGTTAAAGGAGAAATAATATGAGTTATATCGGTGAAGACGATTATTTCAGCTACCGTGACGGGAAGTGCGAACTGCATAATAAGAATATCTCTCCCTCAGCTGCAGCTGCTTTTCTTGGAAGAAAACTTGCTTCGAAATACAGACGCTTCTGTGCGGGATGCTGTAATTATGATAAGGTCCATCCGCTTTATGCTGTGTGCTCCGGTATCGCCGAATCCGGAAAAGATGTGTATGTATGCGAGAATACCGACCTTCCTTCCCTGCTCTTCAGTCGTCCGATAATGTCAGCCGACTGTGCAGTCTACCTGCATGGTGATAGCGGTTCACTTATCATTTCGCTGTTTGACAGAAATTCATTACCATTTTCTGATAAAGCACTTGGAGAGCTTCTTGAGTGTTCAGATGGTGAATGTTCCGTTAAATATGGGAAAATGCTGTCTGTTACATCATTCAGCAGCATACTCGCCCATAATATCACTGACTCACTCGATATTAAAGGTTTGATACCAGCCGGAGTTAGCTGCGGAAATAGTGTACTGCGTTCTCTGTGGCTGAAATTCTTTTCAGGAAGCAATGATGAGCTTGCTTTTCAGGTCTCGGACGACGGTCAGAGAGTCAATGCTTACTCTTTAAAATATGGATTTATTTCGCATGAAAAGCTTCGTATGTGCTGCATTTTAAAGCTCCTAAAAGAAAAAACACCTGTATACCTCCCGGATGATTTCAATTATTCCGCGGATATACTGGGATCCCCAGAAATAATACGTTTCAGCAGAGATGCTGTTCCACTGGAGGCAGGATCCCGGAGATTTCTTTCAGATCCACTGTATATGTGCGTAAGTCTTGCTAAAGATATGAAAAATTTCTTTTCACTGATCGAAGAACTTCCCGCCTTTGCCTCATCGAAAAAGGAGATCTCCATCTCCAATATGGAACGTATGCCTATAGGAAGGACTTTCTCGGATCAGTCAGGGAAAATATTTATCACCAGAAGCGGCAGAAACAGGATAACTCTTGCAGTTCAGTCATACAGTGCTGAGGCGGCTGCCGAACTTTGCTGCCTGTGGACTGAAAAATTCAGGCGGCTCGACAAATGCGGAACATTTGAATGATCGCCTTTTCTCATAAAAATCCATATAACCGTTTAAATTTATCTATTATGCATAATGTTAAAAATCAATATCGCTTTTCTATTGACATTGCGCAAATATTTGAGTATAATTATAGTATCTAATTTTCTGCTTTGACGTTTGTCAAGGCTAATTTATGACTTTATTGGCTGTCAATGCCATTAAATATATCTGGGTATAACCCCAGTCTGTTCCGGATATTTTACGAATGTTCATATGGATCATCGAGGCTGTTTTTTCGCTGCACTCACCCTCTGAGTGAAGGTACGTTTCAGGCAGCCGGCTTCGTTGTGTTCTGATCTATTATCGATTTACAGATCATTTCGTCAAAATCTGCTTTATTATTCCGGATCCATACGCACAAACCTGTGCATCTGCCGGTATGTCCGTTACAGCCGGTGATGCATGATCCTGAAAGAGAGGTCACATAGTGAACGAAAAAGAAAAGACAAGATCAACACGCAAAAGCTCTGCATCTTCATCAGCTTCTGCAACTAAAAGATACTATAAGAAAAAAACACCGGCGCAGTCCAAGAGTCAGTCAGAAACTGTTCCCGCTGCACCTGAAAAGACAAGAACAAGAAAGCCAAGGGAGATCAAACGTACTCCTGTCAGGATAATCCCGCTGGGCGGACTTAATGAGATCGGTAAAAACATGACTGTATTCGAGTGCGCTAATGATATGTTTATCCTTGACTGCGGTCTCGCATTTCCGGATGCCGATATGCCCGGTGTTGACATAGTTATCCCGGATTTTACTTATGTTGAACGAAATCGTGATAAGCTCAGAGGAATAGTTATTACTCACGGCCACGAGGACCACATCGGCGGACTGGCTTATTTCCTCAAAAAGATCAATGTTCCGGTATATGCTACAAGGCTTACTATCGGTCTTATAGAGGGCAAGCTCCGTGAACAGGGACTTTACGGCAAGGTAACTCTCAATGTTGTCGAGCCTAAGAAGACAGTAAAAATGGGCTGTATGGCCGTTGAATTCATCAAAGTAAACCATTCTATCCCCGATTCTGTCGGAATGGCTATCCATACTCCGGCCGGTATCATCGTTCATACCGGAGACTTCAAGGTGGATTATACTCCCATCGACGGAGAAATAATCGATCTTGCAAGATTCGGTGAGCTGGGCAGCCGAGGAGTTCTCGCTCTTATGGCGGATTCTACCAATGCAGAGCGTCCCGGATATACACATTCTGAACGTACTGTCGGCGAATCCTTTGATAAGCTCTTCAAAAAGGGCGAAGGAAAACGTATCATCATCGCCACATTCTCCTCAAACATTCACCGTGTTCAGCAGATAATCAACTGTGCTGAGCGCTACGGACGAAAGGTTGCTGTTTTCGGCAGAAGTATGGTAAATGTTATTAATACCGCCATAGAGCTTGGCTATCTCAAAGCTCCGGACGGACTTATAATAGATATCGAGACCATGAACCGCTACGACAGCGACAGGATCGTTCTTATAACTACAGGAAGTCAGGGAGAGCCTATGTCAGCTCTTACAAGAATGGCTATGAATGACCATAAAAAGGTCAATATCACTCCTATGGACTTCATAATTATCTCCGCAACTCCTATCCCCGGAAATGAGAAATTTGTCACAAGAGTTGTAAATGAGCTGATGAAATCCGGCGCTGAAGTTGTTTACGAGGCTATGTACGAGGTACACGTTTCAGGCCATGCCTGCCAGGAAGAGCTGAAGCTCATGCTCGGCCTTACCAAACCAAAGTTCTTTATCCCTGTTCACGGCGAGTACAAGCACCTGAAAAAACACGCAGGTCTTGCGCTTTCTATGGGTATCCCGGAAAGCAATGTTATTATCGCCGAAATAGGAAATGTCATCGAAACCGATGGAAACAGGATGAGCGTTGTTTCTCAGGTGCCCGCAGGCCGTGTTCTTGTTGACGGTCTCGGTGTAGGAGATGTAGGCTCGATAGTTCTCAGAGACAGAAAGCATCTTGCTCAGGACGGCCTTATAATAATTGTTATCGGTATTGAAAAGAGCTCAAATGAGATCGTTGCAGGTCCTGATATCATTTCAAGAGGATTCGTCTATGTAAGAGAATCTGAAGAACTTATGGTGGAGGCAAGGATGCTCCTTAACAGCACGCTTTCTTCCTGCTCTGCAGCAGAGCTGAGAGAATGGAACACCCTTAAGGGCAAGCTCCGTGATGCTCTCTCAGATTACATTTACCAGAAAACTAAGAGAAGTCCGATGATTCTGCCTATTATCATGGAGACATGAGGTTCCGAAAGGAGTCAGAAAAGTGAAGAATAAATTTCCGGCAGCGCTGTTCATCCTTCAGCTGATGCTGCTTGCCGATGCTTCAGTTTCAGCTTTCCTGCTGCATAAGTATAACAGTAGCATCGGTGTTATCTGCCTTGCTGCAGCATTCGCTCTGATGACCGCCTGTATCGTTTTCTATCTTATTTATACAAGAAATTCTATCAGACATATTTCTAAAATGAATTCTCACCTTGAGAATTCTGCGGCTGAGTATATGAATTCCCTGCCTGCACCTGTAGCTGTTATTGACAACAGCCGCCAGTTTGTATGGTATAATCAGATATTCGCCGAAAAAATAGGTCTGGGTCAGGATGTTTACGGACTTGATTTTGAGAGTTTTGTTAAAATAGATATCTCATCTCTTCTTTCAAATGAGTTCGCAATATGCTCCTTAAACGGCTGCATATACAGAGTTACCGCAGAAAAGTTCGATAAGCTCGATATGAGTTTCATCGTACTGTATTTCCATGACCAGACTGATTACTATGCTCTGAAAAAACGTACAGACGAATCACATCAGAATGTTGTTATTATCACGATCGATAACTACGATGAGATAATGCAGAATGCTAAAGAAAGCGAAAAATCTCAGGCAAATCTTGAGACAGAGCGGCTCATCGAAAGCTTTATGAACAGTACTGACAGTTTTATCAAGAAAACTTCATCAAATACTTTCTACGCTATAATCGAAAACAAAAATCTGAAAAATGTTATCGAAAGCAAATTCAATATCCTTGATTCAGCAAGAAATATCAAAATATCCGGGAAATATCCCCTGACCTTCTCTATCGGAGTTGGTCTGGGAGCTGATTCACTGTCTGAAAGCGAAAGGATCGCAAGACAATGTATCGATATGGCTCTGGGACGAGGCGGAGATCAGGCTGTTGTAAAGACAGAAAACGGCTACAGATTCTTCGGCGGAGTATCCAAGGGTGTTGAAAAGCGTTCTCATGCCAAGACCCGTGTTATCGCCAATGCTCTTCAGGATCTTATCGTCAACTCTGATAAGATATTCATCATGGGACACAGATTCGGCGATCTTGATTCAGTTGGTGCTGCCTGCGGTATGGCCGGTGCGATAAGGCTGCTCGGCAAAGAGGCTTATATAGCTGTTGACCGTACAAAAAACCTCGCTTCTCATCTCATTGATATAGTTGAGGCTCAGACCGATAAGGAGCTGTTCATTACTCCTGCTGAGGCTGAAAATGCTGTAGGCGAACACGATCTGCTTATAATTGTTGATACCCACAACAAAGAGTACTTGGAAAGCAGAGCTCTCTATGATAAATCAAGATCGGTCGTTGTCATAGATCACCATAGAAAGACCGTAAATTTCATCGATAATGCTGTAATATTCCATCATGAACCATATGCTTCTTCTGCATCAGAAATGGTCACAGAGGTCATTGAGTATTTCCGGTATGATACAGATGAAAGATTCCCCAGCATCTATGCGGAAGCTCTGCTTTCCGGTATAATGCTCGATACAAAGAATTTTGTAATGCGAACAGGTGTCCGTACCTTTGAAGCAGCTGCTTATCTGAAAAAACTCGGAGCTGATACTGTTGCAGTCAAGCTGCTTTTCTCGAATTCTATAGATTCATATAAGAGAAAAGCTCAGATAGTCGGTTCTGCCAAAATCCACCGCCGCTGTGCTATTGCTGCGGCAGACTTCAAATCTGACGATATCCGCCTTGTTGCACCGCAGGCTGCTGATGAGCTTCTGAATATATCAGATGTTGACGCTTCCTTCGTGCTCTATAAAACAGGCAATACTGTCAATATATCCGCCCGTTCTCTTGGAGCTGTAAACGTACAGGTGATCATGGAGCAGCTCGGCGGCGGCGGTCATCAGACAATGGCTGCTACTCAGATCGATAACGTTACCATTCAGGAAGCTGTAAAATCGCTGATATACGCTATCGATGAAAATAATTCTACAGATCAGAATACATAACAGAAAGGTTGTAATATATTATGAAGGTTATTTTTTTACAGGATGTTAAAGGCTCAGGCAAGAAGGGCGAAGTCAAGAACGTCGCTGACGGATACGCAAGAAATATGCTCCTTCCCAAGGGCTATGCCGTAGAGGCAACTCCCGCTAACATGACAAAATTACAGGGACAGCAGTCCTCTGCTCAGCATAAGATCGATCTTGAAATTGCCGCTGCTAAGGAGGCTGCTGCTAAAGTCAAGGGCAAGAGAGTGGATATAACTGCAAAGGCTGGCTCCAATGGAAAGCTTTTTGGTTCTATTACAGCCGCTAACGTTGCTGAAGCTCTTAGCAAGCAGTTCGGTGTCAACGTTGACAAAAAGAAGATCACTCTTAGCACTGATATCAAGAATTTCGGCTCATATACCGCAGCAATAAAGTTCTACAACGGTATATCTGAAACTATTGATGTTGAAGTCAGCGAAGGCTGATAAAAGCAATGGATGAAAATGAGATCCTTCTCTCCGCCCGAGAGCTGCCCCACAGCATCGAGGCGGAGCAGTCCGTTTTAGGCGCAATTATCTCTCAGCCTTCTGTGCTCGCTGAGGTCACTACCCTGCTCAAACCTGAGTATTTCTACAACGAACAGCATAAATCCCTTTTTGCTCTTATGCAGAGAATGGATTCTCTCGGTCAGCCTATCGATATTGTCACACTGCTGAATGAATCCCTTCAGCTCCATATTTTTGAAAATGCTGCTGAAGGCAGAAGATATCTGGCTGAAATAGGAAATATGCTGCCATCGACCTCAAATATTGCCAGCTACTGCAAGATAGTTGCAGATAAGTATTTCATCAGGAGCCTGAGCTATACAGCCCGCTCTATACTTGAGGATATTCAGTCCGGCGAACATGACTCACAGCTTCTTCTGGACGCTGCTGAGCAGAAGATATACAATATCCGTCAGGGACGTGATGTCAGAGGGCTTGTTCCGCTTTCTGACGCTATTGCTGAGGCTTACGACAGACTTGGCAAGATCTCCGGACCTGACAAAGATAAATATGTAGGTGCAAGAACCGGTTTTACCCTTCTGGACAGCATAACATCTGGTCTTAATAAGTCTGACCTGATAATCATTGCTGCTCGTCCCGGTATGGGTAAAACATCTTTTGCTATGAATATCGCCACAAATGTTGCAAGACGTTCCGATAAGGAAGTTGTTACGTTCAATCTCGAAATGTCCAAAGAACAGCTTGCAACTCGTATCCTTTCGACTGAGGCTCTTGTAGAATCTCACAACCTCAGAAATGGCCGTATCTCCGGCGATGACTGGGTAAAGCTGGCTATCAGTGCCGGTTATCTCAGTAATATTCCGCTTTATATCGACGATACCGCAAGCATGACTGTACAGCAGATGAAGGCTAAGCTCCGCCGTACTAAGAATCTGGGACTTGTTATCATAGATTACCTGCAGCTTATGGAATCGACCTCACACTCCGATAACCGTGTTGTAGTTATTTCAGAGATCACCCGTCAGCTGAAGGTAATGGCAAAGGAACTCAATGTTCCGGTCATACTTCTTTCGCAGCTCTCCCGTGCTGTTGAGAGCCGAACTGATAAGCGGCCTATGCTTTCAGACCTTCGTGAATCTGGTTCTATAGAGCAGGATGCGGATATAGTTCTTTTCCTGTATCGTGAGGCATATTACAATAAAGAAAGTCCGAGGCAGAATATCTCCGAGTGTATCGTAGCAAAAAATCGTCACGGTGAGACCGGTACTGTCGAGCTGATATGGGACGGACAGTTCACAAGATTCTCGAATCCTGACTATACATCTCCTCCGGAGGGACAGTGATATGCTCAGTAAAGTCATGGACTTCATAACAAAGAATGATCTTGTTTCTGCCGGTGATACAGTTATTTGCGGATTGTCCGGCGGAGCTGACAGCGTTAGTCTGCTGCTTGTTATGAGAGAACTGAGTGATAAGCTCGGGATAAATGTCGAGGCTATCCATGTAAATCACTGTATCCGAGGAGAAGAAAGCGACAGAGATGAAGCTTTTTGCCGTGAACTTTGCAGCCGGCTTGGTGTGAGATTCAATGCTTATTCTTGCAATGTTCCGGAATACGCAGAGAAAACAGGACTTTCACATGAGGAAGCTGCAAGAAAACTCAGATATCAGATATTTAATGATAATTCGGAGGGCAAGCTTATAGCTACTGCTCACAATGCAAATGATAACCTTGAGACTGCCGTCCTTAACCTTGCAAGAGGAACAGGTCTGAAAGGACTTACAGGTGTTCCGGTCAGTCGAGGAAATATCATAAGACCTCTTCTTTGTGTGTCACGTTCTGAGATCGAGGCTTATCTTGCTGAGAAAAATCAGGAATATGTCACCGACAGCACTAATCTGTCCGATGACTATACAAGAAATAAGATCCGTCACAGGATAATACCTCTTCTTGAAGAAATAAATCCTTCTGTGATAAATACATTTATAAATTCCGCTGAAACTCTGAGAGAAGAGGAAAAAACGATCTCTGCTCAAGCTGAAAAGGTTTGGCAAAAGTCTGTATCGGGCAAAACTCTTCATGATATTTCGGGAGAGGATAAAGTTATCCGCCGCAGATGCATAGCACGGCTTCTTTCTGAGAACGGACTCCCCTATTCCAGAGACAGACTGATTGATGCTGACAATATCCTAATTAATGGCGGCAAAATCAATATCTCCGGAAATAAGTACCTTTTCTCAGACGGCAAATCCCTCTCTCTTACGGAGATCGAGCCGAAAAATGAGCAAAAGGAACTTTCTGCGGATCTTGTTATCGGAGAAAACTGTATCTTCGAGGGTAAAAAACTGCTTTGTGAGTTGTTAGATTGTGATAATTTGAAGAAAATTGAAGATGTTCACAAAAACTTAACATTTTATACTCTCGACTATGATAAAATAATAGGAAGAGCTGTTATCAGAAACCGCCGATTTGGCGACAGGATAAAGCTCCCCGGAAGAGATTTCACCTCCTCCGTAAAAAAGCTCATAAATGAAAAAGTGCCGCAGGGATCAAGAGATAAACTGCACTTTATAGAAGATGAACTCGGAACTGTTTTCGCTGAAAGGATCGGCATTGCCGACAGAGTCAGACCTTCTTCTTCTACTGTAAGATTTCTGAGGATAACAATCATTTGATTTTAATAAAGTACGAATGGAGTGGATAATTTGACACCAAAAAAGAACAGAGGCATACTCACTTACGTTATCATTATCCTTATAGCCATCGGCTGTATCTATTTTGTCAGCTCAAAACTGGCAAAAAATGCTGATAAGACCGATTACAATGAGGTAATGGAGCATTTCGACAACTATGAAGTTGCCGATTATGAGCTTGACCTTGGTACCGGTGAGCTGAAATATAAGCTCATTGACGATGACAAGGAATACAAGTACGAAGTTCCTAACGTAAGTATCTTCGTTGAAGAAACCAAGGATTACCGTAAGAACTTCAACAAGGAACACAAAAAGGATGAGCTGACAGTCGGTCAGAACTATATCAAGATCACAGACCGTACATGGCTCTACTCACTTATACCAGTAGTCCTTACAGTACTTCTCGGCTGCGCTATACTCTACTTCATGATGAAACAGAGCGGCGGCGGCGGAAAATACACTTCATTCGGTAAAGCTAATCTGAAAAATCAGGCTAATGCAAGAAAAGCTACGTTTAAGGACGTTGCCGGTGCTGATGAGGAAAAGCAGGAGCTGGAAGAGATCGTTGACTTCCTTAAGCACCCCAATAAGTACAAGGATATCGGTGCAAAGGTCCCGAGAGGCGTTCTTCTTCTTGGCCCTCCCGGTACAGGTAAAACACTCCTTGCAAGAGCTGTTGCCGGTGAGGCTGGATGCCCCTTCTTCCCGATCTCAGGTTCAGATTTCGTGGAAATGTTCGTCGGTGTCGGAGCTTCCCGTGTAAGAGACCTCTTTGAACAGGCTAAGAAACACGCTCCTGCTATTATTTTCATCGATGAGATCGATGCTGTCGGCCGTCACAGAGGCGCAGGTCTCGGCGGCGGACATGATGAACGTGAGCAGACTCTCAATCAGCTTCTCGTTGAAATGGACGGTTTTACCGGCAACGAAAGCGTTATAGTTATCGCTGCAACAAACAGACGTGATATCCTCGATCCTGCTCTCCTCAGACCCGGACGCTTTGACAGACAGATAGTTGTTGGCTACCCTGATGTAAAGGGGCGTGAAGAGATACTCAAGGTTCACGCTAAGAATAAACCTCTCGGTCCTGATGTTGATCTTAAGATAATCGCTCAGACCACTCAGGGATTTACCGGTGCAGATCTTGAGAACCTTCTCAATGAAGCAGCTCTCCTTGCTGCCAGAAATAACCGCATGGCTATTACAGAATTCGATATCGAAGAAGCTACCATGAAGGTCATTGCAGGTCCGGAGAAAAAATCCCGTATCGTTACAGAACATGATAAGAAGGTCACTGCTTACCATGAGGCAGGTCACGCTATAGCAGCTTATAACCTCCCGACTCAGGACAGAGTTCATCAGGTTACTATTATTCAGAGAGGTATGGCTGCCGGTATTACAGTAACTCGTCCCGATAATGACGATCAGCACGTTTCCCGCAATCAGATGCGTGAAAAGATTGTCATGCTCCTCGGAGGAAGAGTCGCAGAAGAAATATTCATCGACGATATTTCTACTGGTGCTTCAAATGACATCGAGAGAGCTACATCTATCGCAAGAAGCATGGTAACCAAGTACGGCTTCTCCAATAAGATCGGTACTGTTGTTTACGGCTCCGATAATGATGAGGTTTTCATCGGTAAGGATTACGGCCATACAAAGAATTACAGTGAAGCTGTTGCTGCTCAGATCGATGAAGAAGTAAAGTCTATAATCGATAAGGCTCACAGCGACTGTATTGAACTTATCAGAGCTAATTCTGATAAGATGCACCTTTTAGCTGCATATCTGCTCAAGTTTGAAAAGATAGATGGCCCCGACTTTGAAAAGCTCATGAAGGGCGAGATCACAGAAGCCGATATAAACAGAAAAGACAGCTCAGACAGCAATGAGGAAAATAATGATTCCTTCATTGCTGACGAGCCTGCCGGCGAGGAAATATGACATTATTACCGGAGATCTTTTCTCCGGTAATTTTTTTCTTTCATTTGTATTACTCTTCTATGACAATTGGTTAAAACTGTCTTTGTAATGTTGCATTAACAGCTTCCTCGTGTTATAATATTTTTGATTGCCGCTCACCTTTTCCTGAAACGGCAAATGCTATTCTAAATGGAGGTGTTCCTTTTGGACTCAATGAACCTGATCCTTTGTGCTGTGGCAGCAGCTTCACTTGATATCTGTGTGCTCGTCCTTATTCTTACAGCATATCATGAACGAACTACCGGTAATAAAAGATGGAACAGGATCACAAGCTTTATGGAGCTTGCTGACTATAATACAGTGTATCCTCTTGGATGCGATGAGATACTTATCGGCCGTCATGCCTCAGCCGACATCCGATTAGCCGATCTTTCAGTATCCCGTTATCATGCCATACTTACCGTTTCAAACGGTGTATGGACAATAACAGATGCCGGATCAACTTCGGGCATCCTGATAAACGGAGTTCCTGTCTCCCAGGCTCAGCTCAGAGAAAACGATATCATAAAGCTTGGCAACAGGCAGCTTATTTTCAGAAGAAGGAGGGATATCAGTGTCAGGTAATACAAGCTCTTATATCTTTTCCAGCATTTTCGTACTTATTGCCCATATAGGTATGCTGCTTAACGTCTATTTCAACGGAAACTATGACAGTCTCACACAGGTAATAATACTGTCAGGCGCTGTTATTATCCTCGATATAGCATATTTTCTTGCTATGCTTTTCTTCAGGCAGAATACATTTACAGTTGATTTTCTGCTGATCCTTATATTGAATATGTCAGTCATATTCCAGTCGTGCTTCGGAGGAGTCGTCTTCGACTACAAGCACTATATCACTTGTATAGTTGCACTTGCAGCCTGCAGAGGCGGATATCTGCTCTGCCGTAATCATAAATGGCTTGGTGAAAAGCGAAAATTCTTCTATATTGGTATACTCATACTTATGGTCGTTATCGTTACGCTTACAGGCAGCAGAAGTATGTGGATCTCTCTTGGTTCTATAACCATACAGCCCTCGGAATTCATAAAACCTCTTTTCATCCTTGCCTGTGCAACTTCTATTACAGAACAGCAGAAAAAACACAAGATCCTCTGCTTCCATATAGTTTATGAAAATATCGCTCTATTCGGACTTACTGCTGCAATATGCCTGCTTCAGTGGTGGTGCCGGGATCTGGGAAGTCTTCCTACATTCGTGGGCATTTATGTCTGCGGTTTCCTGCTCAGGATATGCTATCCTAAAGCTAAATTTTCCAAAAAGAAGCTTATCGGCGCCGGTGCAGCACTTCTTGCAGTTGCTATAGTCGGAATGAGATTTGCTCCGGCCTATGTTCAGGACAGACTCCACGTTGATATCTGGGCTGACAAAAACGGCAACGGCTATCAGCAGTCACAGGCACTCATCGCTATTGCAAACGGCGGATGGTTCGGAAAGGGCCCGGGACATGGTGAGCTGCACAATGTTTTCGCCCATAAAAATGATATTGTCTTTGCAACTATCTGCGAGGAATGGGGACTTCTCTATGCGCTTATGATGGTGCTGGCTATTCTTATTCTGGTAGCCCTCCCCCTCATCAATCCTCCCCGCTCTTACTTCCACGGCACTATGTCCGCAGGTATAAGTGCTGCTTTTACAGTTCAGATGGCTCTGAATATCTTCGGCTCGTGTAATCTTATCCCATTTACCGGTGTAACGATTCCTTTTATATCCACCGGCGGAAGCTCTCTTATGATAAGCGGATTTATGGCCGGTATGCTGGTTGCTTGTCAGTCACCTGTCATGAGATCACCGCATCTGAATGAACAGCCTAAACAAAGACGTATCTATCCCCAAAGGAGAAACGCAGTATGAAAAGCATAAAGAGATGCCAAAGAGTGATCAGTCTGTTTATTGTGGCATTTATCCTCGGAATGATCGTTCTCGTTGTAAAAATACAGCGTGAAGCCTCGTTCTATATGATAAACTCAGATAAACTCTGCCTCGGAATGGTATACGACAAAAACGGTGACGTACTCTTCGATGGAACCGGAGAAAATGAATATCCCGACGGTCATTTTATCGATATAGGTAATCTTATCGGTGATGATAAGGGTCAGATGGATAATACTCTCGTGGCAAAAAATCTGAAGAGACTTAATAACTACAGCTTCACTGCCGGCTTAAAGGAATCCGGCGGAAAAGCCGCTATATATACTACTCTTGACCATACAGCAAATCGTGCGGTCTATGACGCTTTTGCCGGAAATGACGGCTGTGCTGTTGCTTATAACTACAAGACCGGTGAGATTCTCGTCTGCACAAGCCTCCCATCACTTGATGTGACTAAGGGGTATGACGATATCGAAAATTTCCGTTCGGGTACACTCATATCAAAAAATATGTACAAGACTGTCCCCGGCTCTACTCAGAAAGTATCTACAGTCATAGCCGCTCTCGAAATAATGGGGCCGAACAAACTCTTCTCAAAGAGATTCAACTGCACCGGCTCTTATCATAACAAAGGCGGAAACGATATCGACTGTCACCAGTCCTACGGCCACGGAGAACAGGATATCCAGCAGGCTGTTGAGAATAGCTGTAATCCTTTCTTTGCTCAGCTTGTCGAGGATGATGACTTTCCTCTTAACAAGATCAAAAATGTCTTCAATGATATGGGATATGCAATAAATGCTGATGAGGATGATAATTACTTCGATATCGACGGAATCAAGTGCGAAAAAGCCTCCACTACACTCAATGATCCCTATGAGTTCAAAACGCAGTGGGGATGTATCGGACAGGGAGATACTATGGTCAGCCCGATACAGCTTATGATGTGGGAAAGTGCTATTGCAAATGAAAACGGCAAAATGACTATGCCTTACCTTATCGACCATGTTACAGATGTCAACGGTAAGGAAAAAGATAAAGCCAAGACGCAAACCAGTGACAGGATCTTTACATCTGATACCGCTTCTACAGTCAAGGAGATCCTCCTCACTAATGGTCAGAATCACTATGCATACTCGATACCGGGATATAATATCGGTGTAAAAAGCGGTACTGCTCAGGTGTTTGAAGGAGCTCAGGAGAACTCACTCCTCGTTGGCTTTGTGGACGATCCTTCCCTGCCTGTAGCCTTCTGCGTTGTCATAGAGAATAAAAATAATACATGGATCACTACAGACAGTATCGTTAAGGTGATGCTTGATTCTCTGTCACGCAGTAATAATTAAAATCGTCGCAATATACAAAGCTTTCAGATTCTATTGTGCAGTATAAACAAAATTTACAAAAAGTGCTTGTAAATGCCTGTGAGTTATGGTATAATATAGACATAAAATTTATGCTTTGTTTTTTACAAAGCTTAAAGGAGGACCATCTATGAAAACAACCATCACAGCTAAAAAAATGCAGATACCACAGAACTTCACTGAATATGCAGAGAAGAGGATCGATTCAAGACTTGGTAAATTTTTTGGGGATGAGGCTGACGCAAAAATTGTTTTATCTGAAATAAAGACACAGATCGTTCTTGAGCTTACTGTCAAGTATAACAGCATGATCTACCGTTCAGAACGCTCTGCTGAAGATAAATATGTTGCTCTCGATGATGCTATCGATAAGATCATCAGACAGATCCGTAAAAACAAGACTAAGATCGAAAAGAAGCTTAAGGATACAGCTTTCAAGGAGGCTTTCGCTTACCCCGTTCCGGATTCGGTAGACTACGAGGTAATCAAGCACAAGAAGTTCAAAATGCGTCCTATGGATATTGACGAAGCTATACTTCAGATGAATATGCTGGATCACGAGTTCTTTATGTTCACAAATGCTACTACAGGTGAGATCAATGTAGTTTATAAGCGTGCTGACGGAAACTATTCTGTTCTTGAACCTGATAATGCATGATAACTTCTATGCGGGACTTTTTGTCCCGCATATTATTTGCCGAAAAATAATATAACGGAGGATCCGAAATGGATATAAATAAAAAAGCTATAATTGAAAAGCGCATAAATAAGGTCGGTGAAGGCCTCAAAAAGAATAATATGGAGTTTTATTATGCTCCGACAAAAAATGATGTCTGTCCCATCGTTGAATCTCTTATGAAGGACGGAGATGTTGTTACTCACGGCGGATCTGTCAGCATTAACGAATGCGGCCTGAGCGAACTGCTTAATTCAGGAAAATACATATACCTTGACCGCTCGAAGGCTTCAACACCGGAAGAAGCTGTAAAGATCTACAGACAGGCTTTTTCGGCTAATGTATTCTTATCAAGTGCTAATGCTATAACTGAGGACGGTGTCCTCTACAATGTTGACGGAAACAGCAACCGTATTGCCGCTATCGCTTACGGTCCTGATTCCGTAATAATTATCGCCGGATATAATAAGATAGTTCGTGACCTTAAAGAGGCTGAGATCCGTGTTAAGACTACTGCTGCCCCGCCTAACTGCGTAAGACTCGACTGCAAGACCTACTGTGGGGAAACAGGACAATGCGTTTCCCTTAAAAAATCCGACCATCAGATGTCAGATGGCTGCAGCGGCGACGGACGTATCTGCTGCAACTACCTTATATCAGCTCAGCAGCGTCATAAAGGCAGGATAAAGGTCATTATCGTAGGAGAAGAACTGGGCTATTAAGGAGGTGTTCCAGATATCATATTATGAAATACTATGCTTCTTTCTGATCTACTCTTTCTTCGGATGGTGTCTGGAAGTCGTATATCAGGCCGTTGAACACGGAAAATTTATTAACCGTGGTTTCCTGAACGGTCCATATTGTCCTATATACGGGTTCGGAGTTATTATTGTAACAGGTGCTCTTGACCCTATAAAGTCAAATGCGGTAGTACTGTTTTTCGGTTCTGTTTTACTTACTTCAATGCTGGAATTTATTACCGGTTTCGTACTTGAAAAGATATTTCATATGCACTGGTGGGACTATTCTGAGGAAAAATTCAATATAAGAGGTTATATCTGTCTGAAATTTTCACTTCTCTGGGGAGTAGCCTGCATTATTGTAGTCAGGATCATTCACCCGGCTGTCTCTGTTTTCGTGGACAAATTCCCGGCAACAGCTGGCATTATCATTATTTCGGTATATATGATAGGTGTTGCCAGCGATATGATCGTTACTGTACTGGCTATTATTCATTTCAAGAGACGAATTGTGCTCCTTGAAAATATCTCTTCACAGATGAGAAAGCTCTCAGATAAAACTGGCGAAAAGATCTTCGATACAGTTGAAGGAGCCGTGAACCGGAAGGAAGAATTCGACGCTAAAAGTGCAGAGTTCAGGAAAAAGTATGACGAATTGAAAGAAAGATATAAAGCTGTTCTTGAAAAGCGTGAGCATACTATCGAGCGTATCCAGAGATCTTTCCCTAAATTATCTTTTGACAGCTTAAAATCATTCAGAGATCAGCTGGATGAGATCAAAAATATGATCAACAAAAATCAAAACAACCGCTGAAATAGCAGCTTGTACAGCACATAGAAAGTGCGGATACAGGCTCCCCTGCTAAAATCATTATTATAAAAAACAGCCCCTGAGCGTTCATTCATCGCTCAGGGGCTGTTGATATGTAAACTTATTCTGTTCTCAGTGCTACAACAGGATCTTTCTTGGCAGCAACACTTGCAGGTATAAGTCCGGCAATAAGAGTAAGAAGCATACTTATAAATATGAGTACTACTGCTCCCGTAACAGGAACGTGTGCCCTGAGGGTGTCAAGACTTGTTACCTTATGGATTATATAATTTATCGGGAAGGTCAGCAGTACCGATACCATTATACCGATAAGACCTGCTGTAAGACCGACAAGAAGTGTCTCGGCATTGAATACTGTCTTTACATCGTGCTTGGAGGCACCGATAGCTCTCAGGATTCCTATTTCCCTTGTTCGCTCAAGAACAGAAATATATGTAATGATTCCTATCATTATGGAGGATACCACAAGTGAAATAGCAACAAAAGCTATGAGCAGATAAGATATTCCGCTGATTATCTTAGTTACAGACTTCATAAGAAGAGCGATCATATCGGTGTAATGTATAACATCCTCTTCTTCCTGGTCTTCATTGTAGTCCTTGATTATCGCAGATATTTCGTCCTTATCCTCGAATGACTTTGCATAGATCCTTATCTTTGAGGGATCAGCTACATCTGCATAACCCAGAATGAAGAGATTATCTTCATATGTGAGATCAGATATCTCCTCAGGAGTGAAAGTATCAAATACTAATGCGTAAGCATCGTCGGAAGCATCAGACTTTGCAAGTGCATCGAGTATCTCTTCATCACTCATTGCAGCTAATCCGGCCTCAGCTTTGGATGCGTACATATACGGAAGAAGCTCGTTGAGGATCCTGGGAGCATACTGCTTGAACTGCTCATCACTCAGATCTCTCAGTGACTCCATAATAGCGGTATTGTCGTTTTCAGAAGCTCCGCCTGCAAGTGCCATTGCTTCGAGTTCCTTGAAGAGCTCTTCACGATTCTCAGGCTTAAGATATTTGTTCATCATTGTCTGGAGTTCAGCTTCAGATGGCTGGGATAATATCATCTTTGCTGCTGCAACCTTCTGAACGTCAGGGGCATTTGCAATAAACTCCTTTGCTGAAGCTGCTTTTTCTGCTGTTGTAGGAGCTACATATCCTTCTGTCTGGAATTTCTTTCCGGTAAGAAGGTCATTTTCTTTATCAGCAACCTGTTCTTTTACAAGATCACTGGAATTTGTCTTTTCAATAACATATTTTGTAAGCTTATTGGTATATCCGATAAATCCACGGATCATTGTAACTGTAGCATCCGGATCAGGGCGGATAAAGCCTACAACTTTGAGTTTTAATCCGATATCATCATTATCAAAGAGAATATCAAGTCCGGATTCAGTTTTTGTCATATCAACGTAACCCAGACCGTTTGTATTCTTCTGATAATACTCAAATGGCATTATCATCTTGTATTCCTTTGACATTATTTCGTCAAAGCTCCACTGAGTCACTCCGTAATCGTCAATTGTTTCGCCCTTCATTGCACTCTTTATTATAGCACTGAAATTATCAGCAGGCTTAAGTCCGAGAGCGTATGTTATCATATCGGCTATTTCATTATTCTCATTGAGAACAACTACTATTTCATCATAGTTTTCAGGCCATTTACCTTCTACAAGCTCATACTGATCGTAGAGAAGCGGATTGATACCCTCACCGTCATCAGTCGGAAGGAGTTCCTCCCATACATTTACGCCCCACATTTCCATCATGCTGTTGGAGCCGCTTGCGCCCATCATGGAATTTGCATCGTTCTGGATATTTCCCATTCCGATCGCATTCATATACATCTCATTAAAATCCGATTTCAGAACATTGCCCTCATTATCTTTAGTGAATATAGGCATCTGGATATCATAGCTGTATGAAACAGCGTTTGAGCGTTCCTTTATCTCGTCATTTCCGTCAAGGAAAGTCTTGAACTTTGCCATATTATTGATCTGCTTGGCTGATGTGTTCAGCGAGTTGAACATATCATACATCTGAGTATTGGAGTAGACTGTTCTTCCGTCGTCATTTTCGTGTTCGACCTTTTCATCTTCGCCGAATAGTGTTTTGAACACCTCAGTGGTATCGGCTGTCTCACGGTCGATCTCTATAGGATAGGATGCAAGGGTCTCCTCCTGTATATGAGTGATATACTCATTGATGCCTGTAGAAAGCGAAAGAATAAGCGCAATTCCTATGATACCTATGGAGCCTGCAAAAGCGGTAAGAAGAGTTCTGCCCTTTTTTGTCATAAGGTTATTCAGCGACAGAGAGACTGCTGTCAGGAAGGACATGGATACTCTCTGTTTTTTTGCTTCCTTCTTCTCGTCAGCTTTATCAGGATCAAACGGTGCACTGTCACCTGTAAGCTGTCCGTCCTTGATACGGACTATTCTTGTTGCATACTGCTCAGCAAGCTCAGGATTGTGTGTGACCATGATCACAAGTTTATCCTTGGCTATTTCCTTAAGCAGTTCCATTACCTGTATACTGGTCTCACTGTCCAAAGCACCGGTCGGCTCATCGGCAAGAAGAATATCAGGATTATTGATAAGTGCACGAGCTATTGCAACACGCTGCATCTGTCCGCCGGACATCTGATTCGGCTTCTTGTGAAGCTGATCCCCTAATCCAACTTTCTCAAGAGCCTCCTTTGCCCTCTTTCGTCTTTCGCTCTTTGATACACCTGAAATGGTGAGCGCCAGCTCGACATTTGAAAGAACAGTCTGATGCGGTATGAGATTATAGCTCTGGAAGATAAATCCTACAGAGTGATTCCTGTATGCATCCCAGTCTCTGTCCTTGTATTTTTTTGTGGATACTCCGTTAATGATTAGATCACCGGAGGTGTACTGGTCAAGACCGCCGATAATATTCAGCATGGTTGTCTTTCCACAGCCTGAATGTCCGAGAATAGCTACAAATTCATTCTCCCTGAATGTTATGCTCACCCCATTCAAAGCAGTAACTACATTCTCTCCGTCCCCATATTTTTTTACGATTTCTTTAAGTTGAAGCATTTATACATCCCTTTCATCATTTATTATCTTATTTAAAGAAAATCACAACATAAATTATAGCACTTTGCAATAAAAATGTCAATATTTTTTGTTGAAAATGAACAGTGGTCATAAATCTATTATAACTCCATCCTTTTATGCATCACTTATCAGTCTATATAAAAAATCCCGAAAGCAGCCATCGGGTGCTTCCGGGATAGTTGATCTTTATTTTTTCAGATAGCGTGAAAGTTTTTTTCTGCGCTTTTCCTCATACATAATATTGTCCGCAGCAGTGACGAATCGGAATATATCTTCTCCATGCTTAGGGGTATCTATAACATATCCTGCACTTGCACTAAGACGATAAGGCTTCTTTTTCTTCTCATTTATAAGTCTTATATTGCGCTTAATACGTTCCTTAAGCTTCTTAGCCTCGGTTTCAGTATAATCTGCTCCGAATACGATAAATTCATCTCCGCCGAAACGGCAGAATATCTCCCCTGACCTGCACGATGTTCTCAGCACTTCTGCAATACTGCAAATCGCATTATCGCCTACGCTGTGTCCATATGTATCATTGATCTTTTTAAGTCCATCAAGGTCAATAAACATGAGCATTATCTGACGATGATTGTCAACGCAGTCACGGTATATCGCTTCTGTTGCGTGTACAAAACCGTTCCTGTTGAAAATACCTGAAAATGTATCAAGAGCATAAAGCTTGCCAAGACGGTCAACAGCATATTCAAGACATATAAGCTTTCGGATGTTCTCAAGAGAATTGCTTATGCTTATACAAAGTGTCTCAAACATAGAACTGCTGATCTGTATTTTCGGATTGCACATGACCATATATCCGAGGCATCTTTCGCCGAAATGAAGCGGTATATGATAGTATATCCTTCCGGTTACTCTGTCATCAGCCGATTTCGGGAATATTTCCCTTTTATTTATACGTCCGGCATCAAAGAAAGCTCCGTCACGATAGGCTATCTGCACTATCATCTCATCGGTGTACTTTGAAGGGATCTCTTTATTGGATATTTCAGGGAGCGGTCCCCTGTCAACAGCAGTTTCCGAATCCCAGTTATCACACAGACAGAAATAAAATTCATCCGGAGATATCTCAGATACGAATTTTTTCATCTGAATGATATACTCATCAAAATTATTGCAGCCAAGAAGTCCTGTAGAGACAAGATTTATTGAGGACATTAGATGCTGTGCCTCTTCAAAGCGCATATAATTCCGGTAATTGAACTCACGGAATGCCTCTATATCATGGCTTACATTTTCACAGCAGCCACAGCTTTCCGTAAATCTTGTAGACATCTTAAGAATAATATTGCGCTGCTGAGGTAATGAATTCAGATGATTGTACAGCATCTTGCAGGCCAGTCTTCCGGAAAGACTTAGCGGACGATCTACAGAAGTTATCTCGACCTGATAATTCTGAGTACTGTAAGTGTTATCAAATCCGGTAACAGCCACATCTCCCGGAACAGATACTCCGTTTGCAGTAAGATAATTTATGGCTGATGCTGCCATTACATCGTTAGCGCATATTATTGCATCCGGCAAATTCCGTCCTGAGGACAAAAGCTCCTCTGCCGCAATTCTTCCTGAGCGTGCTCTGAAATCTCCGTAGAATATATCATTTTCTTCCAGTATAAGTCCGTGTTCAGAGACGACCTCGCAAAATGCACTGAGTCTGTCAGCACTTTCCGGATTATCTTCCGGACCTGATATATAAAAGAAGCGCTTATAGTTATGGACATTAATGAGATGCTCAGTTATGTTTCTCATTGCAGTCTTATTATCGATACCGATATGATACAGATACGGAATATCATTATCGATACTTACTGCCGGTATGCCGGCAGCTTTTATGCGTGAAAGGATATCATCGATAACAGGCTGATAAGCTATTGTATTTGTGAGAAGTATTGCACCGTCAAACTGCGAAAAATCCGGCAGTGAGAATATTGTGAATTCTCCTGTATCATGTCTTGGGTTGTTCATAGCGCCGCTGAATGATACGAAAGCTGAAACGTTCATTGAATATTCGGCGGCCATTGAAGCAATTCCGCTGAGTATTGCGCTCTGATAGCTCTGATCTATCTCTTCGATTATTAGTGCGATATTGTAGCTGCTCATCCTGTCTCTCACCCCTTTCAGACCATTGCTGCTATATGCTGTTATATTCACTGGATCTAATGTAAAATTACAGTGTTATATATATTTTACATTATTTCTGAAAAAAAATCAATAGTTTTGTATTATAATATTTATTATCAATATTCATTTTCTATTAATATTCTTTGCCTGCATCAATGTATTTCTGAGAGTGTCTATAAGTCGAAAAAATCTCGTCTTTTTGAGAGAATTTGTATCACTATGCCGAAAATTTTATCCCTTATTGACAAATCATAAAAAAATGGTATACTAATTAGTAGGATAAAACTCTTGTTACTGGCAAGAACGTGTTTATTATTTCCGGTTTTCCGGATATTTGCGGAGGGATCATATGAATATTTGGCACAACATCAGCCCGAAGCGCATCAGCCCAGACCATTTCTATGCAGTGATCGAGATCGGTAAAGGAAGCAAGATAAAGTACGAACTCGATAAGGACACAGGTCTCATTAAAATGGATCGTATCCTTCATACTTCTACTCATTACCCTGCTAACTACGGTCTCATACCGAGAACATACTCCGACGATCAGGACCCTCTTGATGTTCTTGTTCTCTGCTCGGAAACTCTGATGCCGCTCACACTTGTAAAATGTTATCCCATAGGTGTTATCAGAATGCTCGATAACGGCCACAGGGACGATAAGATCATCGCTATCCCCTTTGATGACCCAAACTACAACATGTACACCGACATCGAGGAGCTCCCGAAACATATCTTTGACGAGATGATCCATTTCTTCAAGGTATATAAGGAACTCGAAAACAAAACTACTGCTGTAAACGAAATCGACCATGCAGATGTTGCAAAGCAGATCATCGCTCACGATATTGAATCTTATATCGAGAACTTCTGTAAGTGATCCTTGCAGTATCCCCGCCGCTGACTGCGGACGTATTAATGAAAGGAGTATCACACATACCTTTTGTGTGAAAATTATCTTATGACAGCTTCAAGTGAAATTTTATTTGGACGTGATTCCAACGTTGCACCTATAGGCATCATCGCTATGAACAGTGTTACCGAACTCGGCAGCAAGATCGACAATTATCTCGTTGACTGGGCCGGCAAGGGCGGTATCAATGTTGACACATTCCTCGTTGAGAGCGAATGCCCCCGTTTCTCCTCCGGAGACGGTAAGGGACTCATTAAATCAACTGTTCGAGGCATGGATCTCTTCATCATTATCGATGTAGGTAACTACAGCATAAAATACGACTATTTCGGCATGAAGAATGCTATGTCTCCTGACGATCACTTCCAGGATCTTAAGAGAATAATCCAGGCAGCAAGCGGTAAGGCTCATCGCATCAACGTTATAATGCCTACACTCTACGGTGGACGTCAGCACAGAAGAAACTACCGTGAGTCTCTCGACTGTGCCTGCGCTCTTCAGGAGCTTGAGGCAATGGGCGTATCAAATATCGTTTGCTTCGATGCTCATGACCCAAGAGTTCAGAACGCTGTTCCTCTCATGGGATTTGATAATGTTATGCCTACTTATCAGGTACTTAAGGCTATGCTCAAGGATATCAAGGATATCAGCTTCAATAAGGAAAAGTTCATGGTTGTAAGCCCTGACGAAGGTGCTCTTAACAGAAATATGTACTACGCTTCAGTACTCGGTGTTGAAATGGGTATGTTCTACAAGAGAAGAGATTACTCCACGATCGTTAACGGACGCAATCCTATCGTAGCTCATGAGTACCTTGGTAACCCTGTAGAAGGCAAGGATATCTTCGTTTCCGACGATATCATCTCCTCAGGTGAGTCAATGCTGGATCTTGCATATGCCCTTAAGGAGAAGAAGGCCGGACGTATCTTCGCTTATGCTACATATACTATATTCACAAATGGTCTTGAAAAGTTCGATAAGGCTTATAACGATGGTATAATCGACGGTGTATTCGGTACAAATCTTACTTACAGAACACCGGAGCTCCTCTCAAGACCTTGGTTCCACGAGGTTGATGTTTCTAAGTACATTGCTTACTACATCGAGGCAATGAATCACGATGTTTCTATCAGCAAGATAATCGATCCCCACGAAAAGATCGACAATCTCCTTAAGAAATACGGTATGAAATAATTTAAAGCGGACACTTTAACGTGTCCGCTTTTGAATTTTTTTCATTTATAACATTAATTTTTTGCAGTGCTATTGAAATGACACAGTGAAAATGATATAATAATAGTATATATATTTTCAAGGAGTATTTATATGAAAAAATGGACTGTGGATGTTCCGGATAAAAATACAGTCTCTAAACTCACTTTTGGCTGTGGAGTCTCTTCACTGACTGCCGCTGTACTTGCCGGCAGAGGCTATTCTTCACCTGAATCAGTTGCTGACAGCCTTAATGTGGATGAACTTACTGATCCTTTCCAGATAAGGGATATGCAGGAGGCTGCAGATATTATCAATGAGGCTATAGATTCCGGTGAGCATATTTGCGTTTACGGTGATTATGACTGTGACGGAATAATGTCTGTTGTTATTCTTTATTCATACCTTTTAGAAGCCGGCGCTGATGTGTCATATTATATCCCGGAAAGAGCAGAAGGCTACGGGCTCAACAAAAATGCTATTGATAAGCTTTGCAGTGACGGAACGGGTCTTATCGTTACTGTTGATAACGGAATAACCGCTGTTGAGGAAGCTGAATATATCTATCAGCTCGGAATGAGACTTGTCATCACCGATCATCATCAGCAGGGCGATATCCTCCCAAAAGCAGAGGCAATCGTTGATCCTCACAGACATGACTGCTTCTCCACTTTCAAATATATGTGCGGAGCCGGACTTGCACTGAAGCTTGTTGCTGCTCTTGACGGCGGCGACTATACAATGGCTCTGGAACAATTCGGTGATCTTGCCGCAATTGCAACTGTTGCTGACGTTGTCAGTCTTACCGGTGAAAATCGATTTCTTGTCGCCTACGGTCTTGAGCTTATAAATAACACCGACCGTACAGCACTTATAGCACTAAAAGAAGTAGCTGGCCTTACTGATAAAAAAGTAGACACATTCGGCATAGGCTTTGGCCTTGGACCAAGAATAAACGCTTCAGGCAGATTTGGTTCACCTAAAACAGCAGCTGAGCTTTTTTTGTGTGATGATCCTGATGAAGCTCTTGATATAGCACGAAAACTGGATCAGCTCAACTCAGAGAGAAAAAATAACGAAAATGAGATCCTCGCTGAGATCTACTCAATGATCGACAGCGACCCTTCACTGATACGGGGCAGGACTATTTTTATCTGCGGCAAGAACTGGCATCACGGTGTGATCGGTATCGTTGCTGCAAGGATAATGGAAAAATTCGGAAAGCCCGTTTTTATCGCTTCCGAATCAGACGGAGAGATCCGTGGATCAGCACGATCATTCGGCGAATTTTCTATATTCGGTGCGCTGAGCTATGCTGCTGACTCACTTGAAAAATTCGGAGGTCATCCAGCAGCCGGCGGCTTTACCATAAGATCCGGAATGTCAGCTGATTTCAGAGACCTTATCGAAAAATATGCACTTGAAAATCATAAAATAATGCCGATCCTGACTGTAACTGCAAATGCACCAGTCAGTCCTGCTGAGCTAACGGTTCAGAATATTCAGGGACTTGAACTGCTACAGCCATTCGGAACCGACAACGAAAAGCCGCTTTTTTATATCGAAAATGCTGCCGTGATCGATGTTTACCCATTATCCGGCGGGCTTCATTCCAAATTGAGAATAAAACTTGGATACGGTCAATTCGACGTACTTGTTTTCCGTACTTCCCCTGCATCTTTGATCTGCGGAAAAGATTCTGTGTGCAACATGATCGTTTCTCTCGGAATAAATGAGTACAAGGGACAGACTTCAGTTTCTATTATTGCTGAGGACATCCGGCCATGCAGCTTCCAGCAGAACAGCTATTTCGCTGCTCTCGCCTCTTTTGAAGCCTTTTTGCGTGGGGAAGAACTTCCGCCGAACTATTATCCGAGAATGGTCCCGACCCGTGATGAGGTGGTAAGGATATATAAGGCTATACCAGATGAAGGTATTCCGCTTGATACACTCTATGTCAAGCTCAATGATCCAAGGATCAATTACTGTAAATTTTCTGTTTCGGCTGAAGCTCTCCGGGAGCTTGGTCTTGTAAAGATATCATCAGCCGATTCTGTTATTTCAAAGGTCAGTGTCAATAAAAAAGCAGACCTTAATTCCGCACCCGTTCTTGTCTCGCTGAGAAATAAGCTCAGCAGCCTGATTCCGGCTTCCGCAGGCCGTAAATAAGCGGTGACCCCTTCCGGTCAAGGAGATTGCTATGAAAGATGATATGAATAATTCCAATATTCCCCACCCAGAAGTGGAGGTACCTATCCCGGAGACCGCTGCTGCTTCGGCACCAGATGATTATCTCAGCGATATCCCAGATTATGATGATAATTTCACTATCGAAAAGATCATCCAGAAAATACTTACCGATGATAAACAGTATGACCTGAGCAAGATCATCTCTGCTTATGAATTCGCTGCAAAAGCCCACGAGGGTCAGACCCGCTCTTCAGGTCAGGCCTATATTATCCACCCTCTCGCTGTTGCTTATACACTTCTTGAACTGGGAATGGATACTGATACCATATGCGCCGCCCTCCTTCATGACGTTGTTGAGGATACTCCGGCAACTCTCGATGACCTTAAAAAACGATTCGGCCAGGACGTAGCAATGCTTGTTGACGGTGTTACAAAGCTCGGAAAAATGCCTGTATTTACTAAAGAAGAACAGCAGGCTGAGAATATCCGCAAGATACTTCTTGCTATGTCTCAGGATATCCGTGTAATGATAATTAAGCTTGCTGACCGCCTGCATAACATGAGAACACTTAAATACCGTCCCATTGATAAGCAGCGAAATACAGCTCTTGAAACCATGAATATCTACGCTCCTATCGCTCACCGTCTCGGTATCAGAGCTATTAAAGAAGAGCTGGAAGATCTTTCATTCCACTACCTTGACCCATACGCTTACTTTGAAATAGAGCATATCCTCGAAAACAAAAAAGAAGAACGTGAGGAATTCATTGAAACTATAAAAGCCCGTATAAATCAGCGCTTCAAATCTGAGGAATTCACAGAACCGCCTCAGGTAGACGGCCGTGTAAAGAGCATCTACAGTATTTATAAGAAGATATTTATCTCTCATAAAAATATCGATGAGATCTACGATAAATATGCCGTAAGAATAATCGTTACCACTATCGCTGAGTGCTACAATGTACTTGGTCTTATCCACGATATGTTCCGTCCCCTGCCCAATCGCTTCAAGGACTATATCTCCACACCTAAGGCTAATATGTATCAGTCTCTCCATACGACTGTTCTCGGTAAGGAAGGTATCCCATTCGAGGTACAGATCAGGACATGGGATATGCACGAGACTGCTGAGTACGGTATTGCTGCACACTGGAAATACAAAGAAGGTATCCAGGGAAAAGACAAAATGGAACAGCGTCTTGCATGGGTTCGCCAGGTGATCGAAGCTCAGCAGACCTCCGACGATGTTGAGGAGATCGTCCGCATTATCAAAACAGATCTTGCTCCGGAAGATATCGTAGTAATGACACCTAAGGGAATGTCTGTGTCCCTGCCTATCAATTCTACTGTTATAGACTTCGCATATCGGATCCACACTGAGATAGGCCACAAGACAGTCGGTGCAAAGGTTGACGGAAGGATCGTTCCGCTGGACTATAAGCTTCAGACCGGTCAGATATGTGAGATCATAACCAGCAAGGATCCTGATAAAGGACCTAACCGAGCCTGGCTCAATATCGTTCAGACAAATGAAGCCAGATCAAAAATACGCTCATGGTTCAAAAAAGAGCGCCGTGACGAAAATATCATCGAAGGTAAAGCCGCTCTTGAAAAAGAATTCAAGCGGCACAGGATCAATCTTTCTGAGAGCGAATATGAGGATTTTCTCTGTGATGACTTCAAAAAGCATAACTGTGAGACTCTCGATGATTTCTATGCTTCTATCGGATATGGCGGTATACTCCTTTCTAAGATAATCCCCCGTCTGAAGGATAAATATGAAAAGCTCCATGCTGCTGAAGAAAAAGAACCGGCAGTTGTTTCCGTTATCCAGCCTAAACCTTCGGGAAGAAGCTGCATCGTTCTTGATGAGATCGACGATATGCTTGTAAAATTCGCTCAGTGCTGTAATCCACTCCCCGGAGATGACATCATCGGATTTATAACCAGAGGTCATGGTATCTCTGTCCACACTGTAGACTGTACCAACTACAAGGCTGTCCTTCAGAGAAATGATCCAGAAGAACTCAGCCGCTGGGTGGAGATTCAATGGACTGAAAACAGCAATACTCAGCTCCAGACGAGCTTTGAAGTTACTGCTACAGACCGTGTCGGCCTTGTTTATGATATCTCTGCTGTACTTCTCGAAGCAAGAGTGCCTATCGTTCACTCTTCTTCAAGAGTCCTCAAAAACGGAAATGCACTCTTTGAAAGTACTGTTATCATTTCAAGTACTGAACAGCTCAATAATCTTTTTGAAAAGCTCAGAAAGATAAAGGGTGTAATTTCAGTTGAAAGATCTGCAATATAAGGAGGTCTATATGAAGATCCATACGCTAAATCTCGGTGTTCTCCGTGTAAACTGCTATGTAGTTGAGACTGCTCCCGGTAAGTGCGTCATAATCGATCTTGGCGGAGATCCGGATTATCTTCTCGATTTTCTCCGAGAGCACAGACTTAAACTATCAAAAATACTTATTACTCACGGCCACTTCGATCATATCGGCGGAGTTGAGGCAATACGCAAAAAAACCGGCGCAGAGGTATATATTCATGTGGATGATGCTAAATGCCTCAAAAGTGCAGACTATTGTCTCGCCTCCAACTTCCCTTATGTAAGATTTACTCCTGTTACCGACTGGACAGCTATTACCGGCGACTGCCATATAAATGACGGTGATCTTTCCTTCAAAGTCATCCATACTCCCGGTCACTCAGAAGGCAGCGTGTGCTACATCTGTCAGGACGTTATATTCACCGGAGATACTCTGTTCAGATACTCTATTGGAAGAACAGATTTCCCCGGAAGCAACCCTGTAGATATGAAAAATTCCCTCAGAAAGCTTTATCTTCTCGACGGAGACTATAAAGTTCTTCCCGGTCATGAAGCATCGTCCACACTTAATGCTGAGAGACGGAATAATCCATATATGAAGGAATTCAGATAAAATGACTAATAATGATTTTAAAATGCCGGTTGCTCTGATCGGCAATTCTTTTAAATACGAGATAGAGGCGATATTGAAGCTTTTCTTCAATACCGCCAGATTCTCCTTTATATCCGACCGTTCTTGTGAGACAGAAGACAGCTTCGTGATCGCAGAGATAAGGGACAATAAGCTTATTGCTGAGGTCAGACTATCCGGCAGCAATATTGTATCAGATTCTGCTCCTGTAGGAACAGATGACGAGAATGAATTTAATTTTTGCAGGATGATCTACCATATTCTCTGTCAGAAGACTGGAATAATTCCTCCCTGGGGAATGATGACAGGTATCCGCCCTGTAAAGAAAGTCATAGAACTGATGCGACAGGGTCTCAGCAAAGAGGAGATATCTCAGAGCCTTTCTTCAAAATACGAGATATCCCCTTCTAAGCTTGATATTGCCTATGAGACAGCCGTTAATCAGCTTCCTATTCTTGATAAGATCGACAGCAGCGCAGTCAGTCTCTATGTTTCGATCCCCTTCTGTCCAACAAGATGCAGCTATTGCTCATTCGTTTCACACTCCATGGACTCAGCTATAAAGCTCATGCCTGACTATATCGATGCTCTTTGCCGTGAGCTTGTTATCATCAGCAATATAGTCCGTGAAACAAATACTAAAATAGATACAATCTATTTCGGCGGAGGAACTCCCACTTCTATATCCGCCTCTGACCTTAGAAAAATCATGGAGACTATCGCTGATAATTTTGACCTTGACAACGTCAGAGAATACAGCGTCGAAGCCGGAAGACCAGATACAATCACTGAAGAAAAACTCCGTGTGATAAAAGATCTTGGTGCTCAGAGGATCTCTGTTAATCCTCAGACACTTAATGATGATGTTCTTAAGGTGATAGGCAGAAAACATTCCGGAGATGATGCGGTCAGAGCCTTTGAGCTTGCTAAAAAAATTGGATTTGATAATATCAATACCGACCTTATCGCCGGTCTGCCTACCGAATCTGCTGAAAGCTTCAGAAATACTCTCGACAAGATGATCGAGCTTGGACCACAAAGTATTACAGTTCATACTCTGACACTGAAACGTGCAGCAAATCTGTTTGAACAGATTGAAAATATCAAAAATCCTGCCGCAGAGATGGTGGACTACAGTATAAAAAAACTAATGGAGAACGATTTCCTGCCTTATTATATGTACCGGCAAAAAAATACTGTGGACAACCTTGAAAACATCGGTTACGCAAAAAAAGGTTTTGAATGCTACTATAATATCTTCATTATGGACGAAACCCAGACTATTCTTGGAGCCGGATGTGCAGCTTCTACAAAGCTTGTTTATCCTAACGGCAAGCTTACCCGTATCCATAATTATAAATTTCCTTATGAATATATCCGAAGATTCGATCAGCTTATGACAAAAAAAGAGGAGGTCACTGAATGCCTGAAAAAAATCAGCTCTATGAAGCAGTTATAGAAGATATTACATCAGAAGGCAGCGGAGTCTGTCATATAGATGGTATGGCGGTTTTTGTCCCTGATACTGCTGTAGGTGACAGGCTCACCGTTAAATTAGTCAAGGTATTAAAAAACTATGCCTATGGTATCATAGATAAGATCATAACCCCTTCTCCGGACCGTATCGAAAACGATTGCCCTGTTTATAAAAAATGCGGCGGATGCTCGTTCCGCCATATTTCATATGAGGCTGAATGCCGAATAAAAGCTTCTATCGTGGAAAATGCCTTCAGAAGATTAGGAGGTATCGATGCTTCATATGATCCTTTTATAAGCGCTGATATATGTGAAGGCTACCGCAACAAAGCTCAGTACCCTGTTGCAGCAGCTGAAGGAAAAACTGTCTGCGGTTTTTTTGCTCAGAGAAGCCACCGTATCGTTCCTGTGACGGATTGTGCTCTTCAACCACCTGTGTTCAGTTCCATTCTTTCAAAAACATTGGAACTTGCAAACAGCAAAAAAATCTCTCCGTATAATGAGAGCTCTAATACAGGGATCCTTAGACATTTTTACCTCAGAAAAGGTGCACATTCCGGTGAAATAATGCTTTGCTTTGTTGTCCGTAAGGACATCTCTCGTCAGTTAATGCCCATCTGCAAAGAACTCTCTTCTGCTTTCCCTGAAATAAAAAGCTTTGTTATGAATATCAATCCCGATAAGACAAATGTCATTCTCGGAAAGGATTGCATAACTCTATTGGGAGATGATTTGATCTCTGATATAATGTGTGGAAATACTGTTGAGATATCGCCGCTTTCTTTCTATCAGGTCAATACCGTTCAGGCGGAAAAGCTATATGCAAAAGCTCTTGAATTTGCAGCTCCTGATATAAATGATGTTATAGCGGATCTTTACTGCGGTGCAGGCACTATCGGCCTTTCTATGGCAAGAAAATGCGGAAAGATAATCGGAATAGAGATAATTCCTGAAGCCGTTGAGAATGCCCGAAAAAATGCTCTGAACAATAAGATCACTAATGCTGAGTTTTATTCAGGCGATGCAGGAAAAGTTTTCGGAATGCTGAGAGAAAAAGGCTGTTCACCTGATATTATCATCGTTGACCCTCCTCGCAAGGGCTGTTCAGAAGAAACTCTTTCTCAGATCGCATCTGCTGCTCCAAAGAAAATAGTAATGATCTCCTGCAACCCTTCTACTGCTGCCCGTGATGCTAAATGGCTTGCTGCAAACGAGTACTCAGTCGTGAAAATATGCGGAGCAGATCTTTTTCCAAGGACTCGTCATACAGAATGTGTCCTTCTCTTAAAACGAAATACATTGTAATAAAAAAACTGCCGGAGAACCGGCAGTTTTTCTTTTATCCGGATCGGTCTCCGGAGAAATTTCTATTAATCACTTTATATACCAGACATTGCATTCATAAGAGTCTGTTCCGGTATTCTATGAAACCAGATATCACTTAGAGAATGAATTAGCTTTTCCGGAGTCAGAGGCTTAGAAATATAATCTGAG
>ODAI011153908.1_pt1 | contig 42451 bp, 29 predicted proteins | sample 1539321 | NCBI WGS metagenome assembly ODAI01 (sample SAMN02144231, study PRJEB22623) | gut metagenome | biome: sheep rumen | host: Ovis aries | place: New Zealand
GCGGCGACGGGAAGCCGGTCGTCGCTCCGTTCGGGCAGGTCACCTACATTGGTGGAATCTTCATCCTGCTTGTCTGGTGGATTTGGATATCGTTGATGATTGCCGGTTCGTTTATCGACTTCGACCACCAACTTCTCCCCGACTTCACGACGGTCGGAGGAATGGTGCTCGGCGTCCTGTTCTGGGCGTTCGTCAGCGCAAGCACTCGAAACTTCGCGTTCGACTTCTCCGACTTGAGGATGTACTTTCCGCTTGCATATTCCATAAGCGGCCTTGTCTTTGGCTTTGGGCTCCTGTGGCTCGTCCGGTGGATTGGCTCAAAGGCGTTCAAGCGCGAGGCCATGGGAATGGGCGATGTTTTTCTTATGGGCGCGGTCGGTGCGCTCTTCGGGCCTATCGCCGTTATCGTGACGCTTATCTTTTCGTCGGTTTTCGGGAGCATTGTTGGCGTTGTGCTGATTATCCTTTCCAAGACGAAGCTTGGCGGATTTACCCCGATACCATACGGCCCGTATATTTGCATGGGTTGTCTTGCGTGGATGTTCTACGGCCCGCAGCTTGTCGACTGGTATATGAATCTCGTTAGAATTCAAGGTATGTAGTATTCCAACTTCAGATTTCCGCCAACAAATTTTCAACTTTATACTTTACACTTTAAACTCTTCTTATGCACACCGTCCTTGATCATCCGCTCGTCAGGCATCGCGTCACGCTCATGCGCGACATCAACACAAAGCCGAAGCAGTTCCGCGAGCTCGTGAACGAGATTACGGAATTTCTCGCAATCGAGAGCTTGAAGGACTTGAGAACCATCGAGATTCAGGTCACTACCCCTGTCGCGAAGACGACGGGAGTGAAGATCGAAGACTCCATCGTGATCGTTCCGATTCTCCGCGCCGGAATGGGCATGCTTGACGCGATGCTGCACGTCCTTCCATACGCGAAGGTCGGCGTTCTCGGCATGCAGCGCAACGAGGCGACGGCCGAGCCGGTTCCCTACTACGCAAAGGTTCCGCCGGCGAAGAACGACGAGCTTGCGATCGTGATAGATCCGATGCTCGCGACAGGCGGGAGCGCATGCGATGCGTTCGCGCAGCTCAAGAAGCTCGGCTACAGGCGAATCGTCTTCCTCAATCTCATCGCCGCTCCCGAGGGCATCGCGAGAGTCGAGAAGGAGCATCCCGACGTCCCTGTGTTCACCGCGGCAAAAGACGAGCGCCTCAATTCGCATTTCTACATCGTGCCAGGGCTTGGCGACGCCGGTGACCGCATCTTCGGAACGCTGTAAGGCGACAATCGTGCAGGATATTCAGAACGAGAGGGCAAGACGATGAAAAACTTGGACAACTATGTAAAGGCGATTCCCGACTTCCCGAAGCCGGGGATACTGTTCCGCGACGTCACGGGGATTCTTGAGTCGCCTGACGGCTTCCAGCTCACCTTGGACAAGGCGGTGGGGATCCTCTCCGACGTCGAGTTCGATCTCGTCGCGGCGCCTGAGTCGCGCGGGTTCATTTTCGGCGCGGCTCTTGCCGACCGATTCAGGACGGCGTTTGTGCCGATCAGGAAGCCGGGGAAGCTCCCGCGCGAGACGATTTCCGAATCCTACGACCTCGAATACGGAACGGCGACGCTTCACATGCACACCGACGCCGTGAAGCCGGGCCAGCGCGTGGTCATCGTCGACGATCTCCTTGCGACCGGCGGCACCGCGAAGGCGGCCGCGAAGCTCGTCGAGCGGCTTGGCGGAACGGTCGTCAAGATGTTGTTCCCGATTGAGCTCGAGGGCTTCAAGGCGCGCGAGGGCATCCTCAAGGGCTACGACGTCGATTCGCTCGTCAAGTATCCTGGAAAATAGGGGGCGTCTATGGCGGTCGACGACAAGCGTTATCTCTCTGGCGACGAATACCTCCGCGATACGTGGCGGCTTGCGGCGCAGGTAAGGAAGTCTGGATGGCAGCCAGACATCCTGATCGCCCTCTGGCGCGGCGGCGCGCCTGTCGGCGTTGCGATGCACGAGTATTTCAAGGTATCCGGCTGGAACGTCCGCCACATCCCGGTGAAGTGCGAGAGCTACACCGGGATAGGCGAAAACGCCGGCGCCGTAAAGTTCACCCACGGCGACATTGTCTTCGGCATGCTTAGGAAGGGCGACAAGGTGCTTGTCGTGGACGATGTCTTCGACACCGGCAAGACCGCCAAGGCGGTGAAGGAGCAGATTGGCGCGACTGGCGCGGAGATGCGCCTTGCCTGCGTCTACTGGAAGCCCGGCAAGAACACGACCGACCTCAAGCCCGACTACTTCTACCGCGACGTAGGGAACGAGTGGATCGTCTTCCCTCACGAGATAGAAGGGCTCACGAAAGAGGAAATCGCGGTAAAGGACCCGCTCCTCGCCTCGCTCCTCGGCTAATGCGGCTTTTGCGGGGTGTGCCTTTTGGCACACCCCTGCTAGGGCATCCGCTTCGCGGACTCGCTTCGCTCGGGGGATATGCTCGCGCGTCCGCGCTTTTTTCCTCGCGGCAGATTCGCCACAATCCGAGTTTGGTGGATTTGTGGTATAATGTCAAACATAGGAGCTGCATGTAGCATGCTTGACTCAGAGCACATAGAATGGATACTGGACTTCCTGTCGGGCAGTGGCCCAATGGGAAAACTTCTGTTGCAACGCAAGGATGGTTTTGTTTTTTCGGAAGCGAAGACGTATCCAGCACAAGCAATTGGCAGCGACTTCCGTTGGGGTCTGCTTTGTGAGGATGCATGCTCAGAGGCGTTTTCAATATTTGCGGATGATGTCAAGTTAAAGCTTGCCAGTGGCAATACCATGTGCCTGTTCAGAGAATGTGATTTCCACAAGAATGATCCTTGCATGAAGAACGAGCCATGTTCGATGGTTTATGCGGGGTATGACATTGTAGACGACATCATGTATTTGCTTGATGTGTCAAACAACGAAGAGGAAATTGGCAGAACGATACGAACAGCCAACAAGTTCATGTTGATGTGTGAAATTCGCGGATGTGAGCGAACCCTTAAAAGAGGCGATGAGATAGCATATGAAGTGTTTGAGAATCTTCTAGACAACCTCGTCGGCGTAGCTATTGGCATCTGTGATGATATGGGCATTTGCTACATACCGTATGACGCAAGGCGTTTCAGGGGAGATGTAAATAATAATGACAACCGCTGAGCTATTAGATCATCCTGCGATAGTCGTGCTTATAGGCGCGGTGGTGTCCTTTCTCATATGCTTTGTCGTGGCATGGATCTATATTGCGAGAAGGATTGTTCGTGTGTTTAAGATCTTGTTTCACATGGAGAAGTTAGGATACAAGCGTTCGCCATGTGGAATCTGGACTAGGGAAAGGATGGCTGAGGTTCTCAAAGCAGCGGATAAAATGCCAACGCTTGGCTCGGAGAAGATGGATGCGACACGGCAGAAATTGCGCGAACAGTCCGACTCGCCAGTCTTTGGTTGGCTCTTGGCGACATTGGCCTTGCTGTTTTTGCTGATGATAGCATTTGCAGCAGTTGTAACTGGACGGGCAGTTGTCGTGCTTGCGCTTTTGCCAGCAGGCATAATGTTTCTTGCTTTTCACCATGCTATCAAGTGTGTCGATAATTCCTTGCGGTGATATCCGAAATCAGAGTAGCCGGGGACTCCACGAAGCCGTTGTAAAAACCATGTTTGCGCGGCAGATTTGCCGCGCTCCGCATTAAGGGAATTTGTGATATAATACCGACCATAATGAGTCGCATGGAGAGTTGACATGGGACGTCGTGGCGATCAGAATACATCATCGAGACTGTCGGATGCTGAGTATTTTGCCGCGCTTGAAGAGTGTGCGGCAAAGGGCAATGTCACCGCTTCGTGGGTTCTTGGCGCTGCTTATGCAGACGGTTTTTTGAGGCGCGACGACATGGAAGATGTGTGGTTGCATGTCAGAAAGAATCGCGCAAGGGCCGAAAAGCTGCTGCGCTTTGTCGTTGATTCAGGGGAGTCGGGGGCGATCCTGACGCTTGCCGGCGTGTATAAAGGCAAGAATGTTCGCAAGGCATTGAGATTGGAACGCAGAGCTTGGCGGATGGGCATTGCATATGCTGCAAACAATATTGCCATGTCATATTCCATGTTGGATATGCCGCGTCGCTGCTACGATTGGTTGAAGCGGGGATATGCGAAAGATCGAGAGACCCATGCATATCCGCTTGCGCTTTGCCATCTTGTTGGCTATGGGACGCCAAGGGATGTCAAGAAGGCAAGATCGCTGTTCGTGCGCGTCATAGACAGGGGATGGGATACGCAGGACGGACGTGAAAAGGCGGCATTGTTCATTAAGATGATCGATCGTGGCGAGGCACCAAATCCCCCTCGCCGCGGGCGTTCCATCGGTAGCTTACGGCCAAAAGCAAGGAAAGAAAGTGATTGAAGGAAGTCCCATATGACATTTCGGAGTATGGCAAAGCGATTCTTCCGCGTGGTGTTGATTGCGCTTGCATGCTTTCTTGCCCTGAATGTCATGATGTGGTCACTATATTTCGGGGTGAGGTTGGCCACTACATCTTATTCGACAGATTGGGTGGTTTTGGAGAAGGTAGACTGTGCAGACAGTTCTTCGGAGATAAATGAAATCAAACTGGAGTTTCGCTCGTTTTCGGTTTGCCACTATTTCAATATCTTTACCGACATTACATGAGGATTGCGATTTATGCGAATTGCGGTCATAACATTCTTTTGCAGTCTATTCATCATTTTTGCGACAATGGTCGCTGGCATTGGTGTTGTTGTTAATGGACCGTTAAATGTGCAGAAATTCTTCATTGAAAGTGTTCGGTCTGAATTTAATGCTTGGTCTCAACGGCTAATCAAAGTTGATGACAAGGAATATTATGATAAAGGGTCGTGTCCAGATGAGTTGCGTCAATTCATGGAGCGCTTCGGGATACTGTCAGTGCGGGTTTCTCAAGCTGAATCTATAGTGGATTGGTTGCTGGATGGCAATTTTCGTGTTCGTCTGCATTATATTTGTTCGCTAAACGATGGCGAGCGATGGCAAGATGGCGGTGGATCTTGGATATTTAAACTTGAAAATGAATCTACCTCGCCTGAAACTCTTTTGTCAATCCTGAATATTCGACGGGACAAATGCAAAATATGGATTGTGATATTATGCTTTTCCTTGTGTGCCATAGTGGGCTTTTGTCGCCTCAAGGTTTTTCATCGTATTAGGCAGATGGTGCCATACTTTGTGTGGCTTGTTATAATGTATATTGTCTGGAGTGTCGACATATTTGTGGTTTGCATTGCTGGAATGAGCTTGTGGATTTTAGTGTCGGAGTGAATGAAACAATTTAACAGGCGGGGATAGACCCCGTGAAACCGTTGTAAACGGCCTGTTTGCGCGTTTGCGTGTTGGATTTGCTGCTGCTGAAGTGGGCGGGGACAACACAACAGACCGTGAGGTTTGTGTGGTATAATATGCGAAAACGAATGTGTGTACGAGGGGAATTTCAAGAAAACATCAGAATGAAGGCGGGAAAGAGCAATGACAAAAAGGGTGTCTCACCAGGAAATCACGAAATCAGACATCGTCAAGAATGAGGAGTTCATCGGCGAACACCTCGAGACGCTGCGGGAGTTCGCTGAGCGAGGCGATGTCAGCGTCATGTACCTGCTGGGCTGCTACCACGATGGCGGGTTCTGCGAAGGAGGCGGCAACGACCCGGATGAAGCGGTCAAGTGGTACAAAAAGGCGTCTCGTCTGGGGTTCGCTTCGGCGATGAACAATCTTGGCGCAATGTACCTGTGCGGACAAGGTGTCCGAAAGAGCGCGGCAAAGGCTTCGAAATGGTTCAGAAAGGCCGCTGAGCTCGGGAGTGTCGTTGCGCAGAAGAACCTAGCCGAGATGTATAGATACGGAGACGGCGTCAGAGTCGACTTGGCCGAGGCGGCGAAGTGGTACAGAAAGGCGGCCGAGCAGGGCGATGCCGAAGCGCAGGGCATTCTCGGAGTGATGTACTACTATGGCGAAGGTGTCCGAAAGAACGTGGCTGCGGCGGTTAAATGGTATCGCAAGGCCGCGGAACAGGGTGACTGCGGCGCGCAGAACAATCTTGGTGTGTGCTACGACAAAGGCACAGGAGTCGCGCAAGACCGGGCTGTGGCCCTGAAGTGGTACAGGAAGGCCGCGAGACATGGAAATGCATGCGCGCAGACCAACATCGGCGAGATGTACGAGACAGGTAGGGGCGTTGTGAAGAGCGCCGTTCGAGCGGCGAAGTGGTACGAGAAGGCGGCAGCGCAGGGCTATGCCGGAGCCCAGTACGACCTTGGCGAGCTTTATGCCAGCGGCAATGGAGTCGCAAAGGACTTGCATGCGGCGGAAATGTGGTATCGCAAGGCCGCCGAGCAGGGATATGCAGACGCGCAGTACAAGCTCGCCTATATGTATGATTTCGGGCTTGGCGTGAGGGCCAGCGTAGCTGAGGCTACGAAATGGCTGAGGCGAGCTGCGGAGCAGGGACATGCCGAAGCGAGGAGGACGCTTGCTTCAAGCATGTGAGGACGGTCTCCGCAAAACAGGTGAACAGGCGAGGTGGTGGCGCTGGGAATGTTGTTTGGCCACAAAGAACAGTAGAAGACAGGAGAATGGCGAGTAAACCTTCTGTTACTCCTGTCCTTTGTGGCTGAACAACCGAGTCGCGAAGGGGGCGCGGCAGATTTGCCGCGCTCCTCGGGATGGGAAATTGTGATATAATGAATGCTATCGATGAGAAAACTCTGTGAGAATCTGCCGATAGTGGCGTGCTGGCTTTTGGGGGCGGTGTTGCTGTGTCCGATCGCCGGATGCCATGACGATTGCAATGATGTCCTGGTGGCAATGGAACGTGGCGGCGGTGCCTGCGCGTTTGTATCCAATTGCACCCATGTCGTGGCAAACGGCAAGCGGCTAGACCCGGGAGACGACGTCAGGTTCTTGATTGATGTAGGCGATGCGTCCGAGCTTGAAAAGTTTTGCGGAATGCGTCCGCAGTTCGTCGTGTGTGAGAGCGATTTGGGATTGCTGACCTTGCAGTTGAAAGGTGGGTTTTGTCACAAAGGACTTGTTGTAAGCATTTCGGGAGAGATGCTCACGGAAGCCCGTGCACAGCAAGCATCTCAGGCATCCGAAACATGGCGTTGGAAGCGAGTGGACGATTTCATTTATTGGTATGAAGAGTAATTGCTGCCGGGGGCGGGCGATTTTATGGTATAATTTCCAATATGGTAGTTCGCTATAAAGCTGTCGTTGCCGGTTGCGCGGCATTGTTGTGTGGCGTGGCGCTCGCGCATTTCCCAATTGATGTGAGCCCTGAGTCCGACGACGGACTTCTAAGTGTTCGCTGGACGCCTGTTCAGGTTGGGATTTGCTCGTGTCGTCCGGTCCAGCTCTTCCCCGGCGACGCCGACGTGTACGGCGTTGCGGCGGGCTTGTTGAACCTGAACCAGAAATCGGCGGTCGCTTCTTTGGCACCGCTGAACGCGGTCGCGGACAACTATTTCGCGCAGGTCGGGTTGATTGACGTCTGCGAGTTTAACTACGCATTTGAGGTCGGGCTTTTGAACCTCACGGGACGCAATATCGGCGTGAGCGTTGGTGCTTTTAATGTCGAGTCAAATCTTGGTGATCGGGGCGGAGATCCATATCCATGGTTGCCGGGTTTGCAGGTTGGTCTGGCCAACGCCGGCGGTGGGTTGCAGGCTGGATTCTACAATTTTAACGGTTGCTTCCAGATTGGTGCGTTCAATGCCGATGGCGGCCTACAGGTTGGATTGTTTAATGCTGCGAGTGACTATGGTGAGCGTAGTGCCTTTCAGGTCGGCTTGCTCAACTACAATCCGCACGGCCTCGCCAAGTGGTTGCCGATCTTCAACTTCTCACGCGGACGAAAGTAGTGTGTAGCCTGTTGCCAGCGTTGTCGCGGAAATGTAAGTGGATAGGTTTTGAAAACAACATGAACAACTTGGAAAACAACTTCTGTTTCTTCCGCGCACAACTGTGTGCGGTCATATAAACGGCGAGCGTATCCGCCCCTTGCGGGGGCGGCGACCTATAGGGAAGCCGCGACGCCGAGCGTAAGCGAGTGCCGAGTTGCCCGCCGGTAAAAGGAAGTTGTTTTTAGAAGTTGTTTTTAGAAGTTGTTTTCGTTGTTTCCAATTGAACTTAGAATTATGCGGGGACAGACCCCGCGGAACCGTTGCAAAATGTGCGCCTTGCGCATCGCCGAAAAAATTGGGGAACCTCCAACTGCGATACAGGTCATTATGTGGCGTGAAATTATGATATACTATCCTGCAAATGGGTAAGCTATTTATAATCGACTTGATGCCTTTTCTCTACAAAGGCCATTTCGTGTTTCTTAAGAATCCGCGGATGACTTCAACCGGAATAAACACGTCCGCTCTGATTGGCCTTGCATCGGGACTTCAGTCGATCCTTAAGCGCGAACAGCCGACCCACGCAGTTCTCGCTATGGACCCAGGCGGGCCGACTTTCCGCCACGAGGCGTATCCGCAGTACAAGGCGCAGCGCGAGAAGATGCCCGAGGACCTCGCGGCGTCTATTCCCTACGCATTTGAACTCGCCGAGGCGCTCAGGATTCCCGTCGTGCGCGTCGAGGGCTTTGAGGCGGACGACGTAATGGGTACGCTCGCCGTGAAGGGCGCAGCCGCCGGTTTAGACGTCTATATGGCGACGCCCGACAAGGACGCCGCGCAACTTGTGCAGCCAGGCATACGGCTCTACCGCCCTGCGCACGCCGGCGACTCTGCGGAAATCTACGACGAGCAAAAAGTCTGCGAGCATTGGCATCTCCGCGATCCCAAGCAGATGATCGACTACCTCGCGCTCGCAGGCGACTCGTCCGACAACATCCCCGGCATCCGCGGCGTCGGCGAGAAGACGGCGACGGATCTTCTCTCGAAGTTCGGAGACGTCGAGGGAATAATCGCCAACGTCGACAAGATAAAAGGCAAGCTCGCGGAGAAGGTGTACGCTGGGCGCGACGACGCGACAATGTCGAAGTTCCTCACGACGATTCGCACCGACGTTCCGATAGAGCCCGACTGGAATGCCTACAAGCTCGATGGCGTCGACCGCGGCAAACTTGCCGCGGTGTGCGAGAAGTTCGAGCTTCGCCGTCTCGCGAAGGAGCTGCTGGGCGATGACGTGGCAAGCACGGTGCAGGGTTCGCAAGAGGGCGGCGGCTCGTCCCCCGTCTCAAGTCTCTCGTCAATATCGGACACTCCCCACGACTACCGGCTCGTCACGGATGAGGCTGCCGCGCAGTCGCTTCTTGCGGAGCTTATGGCCGCGCCGCGCGTTGCGTTCGACATCGAGACTGCCGCGCGTGAACCGGGGCTTAGCGCGACTGATGCGAATACATGCCGCTTGCTTGGGCTCTCGTTCTCTACCGCCCCCGGAAAGGCGTGGTACGTAATCGCCGATCTTGTTGACGTGTTCCGCCCGCTTTTCGCAGACAAGTCAAAGATTCTCGTCGCGCACAACGGCAAGTACGACCGCACAGTCCTTCACCGCTACGGAATCGGCTTTGCGCCGACGCCGCGTGACACGATGCTTGAGCACTACTGCCTCGATGCGGCGGCGCGCCATGGACTCAAGGAGCTTTCGGAACAGCTGCTCGGCTACCGCATGATCCGCTTCGAGGACGTTGCTGGCGAGCCCGAGCGAGGCAAACCCGAGCCGACGCTCGCTGGCAAGGACCTGAAGCTCGTCTGCGACTACGCTGCGGAAGACGCCGATTTTACGCTGCGGCTTGATGACATCCTGCGGCCAAAAGTCCCCGTCGCGCCCGCGCCGCTTCCGAACGTGCTTTCCGACGTCGAGGAGCCGCTTGTGAAGATCCTCATCGACATGGAACGCGAGGGCGTGAAGATCGACGTGGAAGCGCTTAAGCTGTATGGTCGCGAACTCGACCGCGAAATCCTTTCACTCACGCAGCAGATTCTCTCCTACGCCGACCCAGGTTTCAATCCCGACAGCCCCAAGCAGCTTGGCGCGCTTCTCTTCGGGAAGCTCGGCCTCGCCGGCGGCAAGAAGACGGCGAGCGGACAGTTCTCGACCGACGAAAAGACGCTCTCGAAGCTCGTAGGCGAACATCCGATAGTCCCACTCATTCTCGAATATCGCGCGTGCACGAAACTCAAGTCGACATACGTCGACAAGCTGCCGACCCTCATCGACGAGAACGGACGCGTTCATACGACATATGCGCAGGCGTTTACTGAGACGGGGCGTCTAAGCTCGTCCGACCCGAATCTCCAGAACATCCCGATCCGCACTGAGCGCGGCAAGCTCATCAGAAAGGCGTTCGTCGCGCGAGACGAAAAGCATGTGCTCATCTCGGCCGACTATTCGCAAATCGAGCTGCGGCTCATGGCCGCGATGTCGGGCGACGAGGCAATGCTCACGGCGTTCAGGAACGGCGAGGACATTCACCGCGACACGGCGAGCCGCGTCTACGACGTGATGCCGGCGTTCGTGACGCCAGAGCAGCGCTCGAAGTGCAAGATGGTGAACTTCGGCATCATCTACGGCATCTCTGCGTTCGGGCTCTCGCAGCGCCTTAAAGTGCCGCGCAAGGAGGCGGCTGACCTGATCGAGACTTACTTCAAGCTCTATCCGAAGGTGAAGGTCTACATGGAGTCCGCGATCGCCAAGGCACGCGAGAAGGGGTATGCAGAGACGATTCTCGGCCGCCGCAGAACCTTGCGCGACATCAACTCGCGGAACGCAACGGCGCGTCAGGCGGCGGAGCGCGATGCGATAAATACGCCGATACAGGGCTCGGCCGCAGATCTCATCAAGGTCGCGATGGTCAAGGTCGACAGGGCGCTCAAGGCGGAGAACCTTCGCGCGAAGATGGTCCTGCAGATACACGACGAACTCGTCTTCGACGTGCCCTTGGGCGAGGTGGAGAAGGTCAAGGAAATCGTGGCGCGTGAGATGACGACGGCGCTCGATTTCGGGGTTCCCCTCGACGTCGGAATCGGCGTTGGCGGCAACTGGCTTGATGCACACTGACGGAAAAAATGGTACAATTTCACCGGAGACACAGAAATGAAGAACTACCTGGCAATAGACATTGGAGCGAGTTCGGGGCGTCATATCATCGGGCGCGTCGTTGACGGGAAGATTACGCTTGAGGAAGTCTACCGTTTCGTGAACTCGCAGGTTCGCAAGGATGGCCACGACTGCTGGGACATCGAGAAGCTCGTTGCGTCCGTGAAAGCCGGCATAGACGAGGCGATGAAGAAGGGACCCGTCGAGTCGATCGGCATAGACACGTGGGGCGTCGATTTCGTCCTGCTCGACGAGAAGGGCGAACTTTGCAGCGATTCCGTCGCCTACCGCGACGCGCGTACGACCGATGCGGACAAAGAAATTGAGTCGCAGGTGATGTCCTTCGAGGAGCTTTATTCGCGCTGCGGCATCCAGAAGGCGCCGTTCAACACCATCTACCAGCTCTGGGCCTTGAAGAAAGAACATCCCGAGCAGCTTGAGAAGGCGGCGAGCTTCCTCACGGTCCCTGAATACCTCAACTACCGCCTGACGGGAAACATCGTCCACGAATACACCGACTCGTCGACGACTTCGCTCCTCGACGCGGCGAAGAAGGACTGGGACTTCGACCTCATCGAGAAGCTGGGCCTTCCGAAGCGCATCTTCGGAAAGCTCGAGATGCCCGGCGCGACCGTCGGCGAATACAAGGGCGTCAAGGTCATCCTGCCCGCGATGCACGACACCGGCTCCGCGTATCTCGCCGTCCCGGCACGTGACGACAGGGCGGTATACCTATCTTCCGGCACATGGTCGCTTCTCGGCGTCGAGAACGATAAACCGATCACCACGAAGGCGTCTTGCGCGGCGAACTTCACGAACGAGGGTGGCGCATGGGGTCGCTACCGCTACCTCAAGAACATCATGGGCCTCTGGATGATCCAGTCGATCCGCCGCGAGCTCAACGGCGTGGAGTACGTCGAGGGCAAGGGCGGCGATGCGACCAAGGAGGCGCTTGCGACGCTCACCGACTACGAGAAGGGGCGCGAGTATTCCTTTGCCGATCTTTCAATGATCGCCCGTGGGCAGAACTACAACACGACTGTCGACGTGAACGACTCGCGCTTCCTCAACCCGGCGTCGATGATAGGCGAAGTCGCGAAGGCCGCGTCCGAGTCTGGCAAGCCGCCGACGACCGTCGGCGAGCTTATGCAGTGCGTCTACCTCTCGCTCGCGGAATGTTACGCGAACGCGATACGCAATCTTTCCGAGATCACGGGCAAGGTCTACACCTCGATCAACATCGTCGGAGGCGGCTCGCAGGACAAGTACCTGAACGCCCTTACCGCCGAAGCGACGGGGCTTGAGGTCTTCACTGGCCCGATCGAGGGAACGGCTATCGGCAACCTCATCGTCCAGATGATCGCCGGCGGGGAATTCGCTGACCTCGCCGCAGCTCGCGCCGCCATAGTGCGATAGTCTTTTAACAGTGCAAAACGAAAGGAGTCATTCCAAACGGAATGTAGTCGCCATATGAAAACAAACATGAATCGTCGTGATTTCCTCAAGGGAACTGCTTGGATGGGCGCTGCGGCCATGGCCGCGGGCTGCCAGATGAACCGCTTCGGCTTCGGCCAGGGCGGACAGATGCAGGACTATGCATACCAGAAGCTCAAGGGCAGGAATGTACGCGTCGGCTTCATCGGCGTGGGCCAGCGCGGCACTGCGGCTGTCCATCGCGTCTCGATGATCCCCGGCGTCGAGATCGTCGCGCTCTGCGACAAGACCCCCGCCGCAGTCGAGCGCAACCTCAAGTGGCTCGCCGACAGCAAGTACAAGATCGTTCCGAAGAAGTACATCGGCGACGAGGCGTACAAGGAGCTCTGCGACTTCGGCGAATGCGACGTCGTGTACTGCGCGACTCCCTGGGCGCTCCACCAGCCGGTCGCCCTGCGTGGACTTCTCGGCGGCAAGGTCGCGCTCGTCGAGGTCACGAGCGCACTTACGGTCGACGAGTGCTGGGAACTCGTCGAGGCATCGGAGAAGTGGCAGATCCCCTGCATGCAGCTCGAAAACTGCGTGTACGGCGAAATCGAACTCCTTGAGCTCAACCTCGCGCGGCTCGGGATGTTCGGCCAGATCAACCACGTCGAGGGCGCGTACATCCACGACCTCCGCGAAATCATCCCGTCGGTCAACAACAACATGAACCTCGAGTACCAGTGGCGTTACGACGAGAACATGGCCCACAAGGGCGACCGCTACCCGACGCACGGCCTTGTCCCGCTCTGCCAGACTCTCGGCATCAACCGCGGCGATCGCCTCGACTACCTTGTCTCGCTTGGTAGCAACGACTACTCGGTGAACTACGAGTACTTCAAGAAGGAGTACCTGCCTGACTCCGATCCGCGCAAGAAGGATCCGCCCGCAGCGATGAACGACATGACGACGACTCTCTTCAAGACGGTGAACGGCGTCTCGATTATGCTGCAACATGATGTCAGCTCGCCTCGTCCGTACAATCGCCGCGCGCTCATCTCCGGCACGAAGGGCATAATGGCGGATTATCCGTTCCGCTGCGCGTTCGAGGACAAGTGCTTCGACCGCAAGGCGCACAGCTGGTACTCCGCCGCTGACGCCGACAAGGTGCGCACGAAGTACATGCACCCGATGTGGCGCGACGTCTCGGACATGGCGAAGAAGGTAGGCGGTCATGGCGGTATGGACTTCATCATGGATCTCCGCTGGGCGTGGTGCCTCCAAAACGGCGAGCCGCTCGACATGGACGTCTATGACCTCGCTGCGACGAGCTGCATCTGCGAGCTTACCGAGACTTCCATCAGGAAGGGCTCGAAGCCGGTTTCGATCCCTGACTTCACGCGCGGCAACTGGAGGAACGTCAAGCCCTGGGGCATCGTGAACGTCGACCTTAAGAAGATGGGTCTCGATTCCGGCGGCGTCAAGAAGGACGACGCGGCGCTAAGTGTATAATTCTCTGCAATAATCGCGAAATAAGCGATTCACGCCCAGTTTGCGGATAAGCACCGCTAACTGGGCGTTTTATGTCTTGAGCATCTGCTTCCTGAGGGCGAGCGCTACGGCTTCGGACCGGTTGGCGACGCCGAGCCGCTCGAAGATTGCCGACAGATGCTTCTTGATGGTGATCTCAGAAAGCCCGAACTGCTTTGCGATGTCGGAGTTTGACTGACCCTGGGCGACGGAGGCGAGAACTTCCAGCTGGCGATCTGTCAGGTTCGAGAGGGCCTTGTCTTGCTCAATCTGCTCCAGTAGGCGTGTGGGAATGACCTGGTTCCCTTCGACTACGAAGCGAATGGTGTTCACGAGGTCCATATCCACTTTGTCTTTCAACAGGATGCCGACTGCGCCGTTGGTGACGGCCTTTGCAAGCTCCACCGAAGTTCCGAATGTGGTGAGGATCACGATTTTGATTTCCGGATGTGCGTCGTGGATAACTTTCGTCGCTTCGCTGCCAAGCATTTCCGGCATCATAAGGTCCATGATTATGACATTGGGCTTGAGAGAGTTCGCGAGCTCGACGGCCTGCCGGCCGTTCTTTGCTTCGCCGACTATCTCCATGTCCTTTGTAGAAGTTACAAGCGCCGAGATGCCCATTCGCATCAACATGTGGTCGTCGGCAATCAGGATGCGGGTTTTGTTCATGAGTTCTCCTGTCTTTGTGAGGAGGGAAGGGGAATGGAGATCGTGGCTTTTGTTCCGTCTCCTGGTGTTGAGTCGATGGTGAACGTGCCGTCCAGCTTCTCAAGGCGATTTCGGATGCCTTCGAGGCCGAAGTGCCCCTGAATTGGCCCGTCGCATTTCTCCGGGTCGAAGCCGCATCCGTTGTCCTTTACCGAGAAGAGAATGCGCCCTGGCTCGATGCAGCCTGCGATCTTGACCTCGGTTGCGTCGCCGTGGCGGATTGCGTTGCCGGTCAGTTCCCGCACGATGGCGAGAATGGCGTGGGCGGTCGTGTCCTTGAGGCGCTGGCGCGGTACGTTGAAGCGTATTGCGATTGAAGCGCTTGTCTCGAGCTGGCCGAGGGTCTTGCGGATGGCGGAGGAGAAATCCTGTTCCTCCAACGTGTCGCTACGAAGGTCGAAAAGACATTGACGCAGTTCCGTGCGGCAGGAGTTTAGCATCTTGCGCGCGGTCGCGAGATAGTGCTTTGCGGTTTCCGGATCGGTATCGAAGGCCTCGGCGCCTACCGTCATGTGGCAGGCGACGCCGGAGAGGGCCTGCGAAAGCGAGTCGTGAAGCTCGACTGCGAGACGAGTGCGTTCGTCGGTCTTGAACTCCGCGACGGCGTGGGCTACCTGTTCGCGGTAGAGCTCGCGTCCGCGGCGGTTCACGAGGTTCTGCAAGACGCGGTTCCAGATGTAGACGCCGACGAGGGCCGCAAGAAGAAGGGAGATGACTATCGTGAGCCTTGTCATCGTCCACCACGGCGGACGGCTGAGCACGACGACGTCGGCCGGCGACCGGACTATAAGCGCGAGGCCCTTGATCTTTGCTGAACCGTAGTTCTGCCGTCCGGCGTCGGTGAGCAGGATGCACCGCCCGATGACCTGTACGGTGCAACCGATCTGGAGAGTGTCGATGATTTCACGGTTCGAAGTCACGTCTACGGAGAAGGACATGTCGCCGGTGTCCAGGGTGAAGCGAAGGTCGTTCGTGTTGTCGGTCGCCGGCAGGGTGCGAACGATGCCGCGCACTCGCAGGAGGGCCCCGTGGATTTGGCCGTTGATCGACTTGAGCCCGTTGTTGTCCCAGAACGCGGTAGAAACGCTCGCTGCGTGTTCCTCTGTCGTTGTCCGCGGCGCATTTGCCGCGGTCTTCCATCGCACCGCCGTAAGGTTTATCCGGAACAGATCCGTCTCCGGCTGTCCTGCGGCGACGATTGTCTCGCCGCACTTGGGAAGGGCTTCTCCGTGCGCGAGCTTGATGTTGACTATCTGGCCGTCCTCGGTCCGCAGCATCGCCCGGTCGCCGGCCCAGGTCGCAAGAACTTCGCCGACAACGGAGCGTTTCGACATCTGCGCGATTTCCTCGGACGTCAGGTAGAGACGTTTCTCGATTGGCGGTGCGGAGAACGGGTCCTTCGGCGGAGGGGCGATGACCTCGATGTCCTCTGGCGAGCGCGGCGTGATGTTCGGCCATGCGAACTTCCTTACGCTGCTGACGGTCCGGCGGTAGATTCCAGTGACTCTGATCGTCGCGTCGACGAGATCGCCGCTATCGCCGAAGGCGTCACGCGCGATGGGAACCGGCACGACGACTTTTTCATCCTTTAGAAGAAGGATCATATACCTCCGGTCGATTTCGTCGGGGAACGTGTCGATCACGACGCCTTCCGTCCGGACAAGCGCAAGGTGGTGCGCGCTTGCGTTCATTTCGGAAAGCCGGATTGCGAGGGGCTCTGGGGCGGGGCCGTGCTCGATGACCTTGAAATCGTTCATGCAAATGTAGGGCTCGTGGTTCTTGCTAATGTTGGCGATGCCGAATGCCATGATGGTGTCGCCGGGTTGCGGCTGCGAGAGTTTTAGGAGTCGGAATAACTGTAGCCGTTCGCCGGAACTGTCGGATAGGATGATTTCCCTCGTCTCAGGAAGAGGGGAAGAGCTGAGGACCTTCCCCGTAAGTTCAAAGGATGCGCTCCGTGGCGTGGCGTCTTCAATGAATGCGTTGATTTCCGCGAAGGAATGGAGCTCTTGCTCGTCCGCAACAACGGCAAAGACAAAGGTTAATACCAAGGATAGGAAACACACGTATCTCATCACAGAGAAATTATACCAAGTTTTCAAAGGCCTGGCTACTATACTTTAGTATGCGGTTATTGGTATACTTTCGTATTATTGTACCAAAAGCATATTTTTTGATAAACTATCGTGCGTCAAAGGAAAGAACTCACAATGAACCCGAAAAATTGTTCCTTGCTGTGTTCGCGAGCGTTGCCGCGTTCGGCATTGTTCGCCTTGTTTGTGCACAGGCGCTCGTTTACTGAGAATTTTAACGACAACATCGCACCATTCTTAAAAAAGGAAAATGAACATGAAAGCAAAACAAATGGTTCTGGCGTTTCTCGCAGCGGCCGCGATTGCTGCACGCGGAGACATCACTCCCAGCGGAGACACGTCCGGCGCAAGCGACACAACGACGATTCAGTCCGCGATCGACGCGGCGGCAAACGGAGGAACCGTCACGCTCGGCAGCGGCATGTTCTACATCAACACGCAGCTCATGGTCACGAACGGCGTCACGCTAACGGGCCAGGGCTGGGAGAACACGGTCATCAGGCAGGTCGCCGCGACGCCTTCGGAGAATACGCGCGTCGTGACGGTTTCCGGCGGCGCGAAGGTAGAGCATGTCACGCTGACAGGTGGTCGGCTCACCGGAACGAATGACAAGTCCGGCGGCGGCGCGTATGTCAGCGGTGGTACGATTTCCTGGTGTTGCATCACCAACAACTCGGTGAGCGAGGCCAACATCAAGTTTGGCGGCGGCATCGGATTCTCGCAGGGTTCTGGTGGTACTGTCGACCACTGCATCATAGCGGACAATTCGGTCAGCACGTCGACGTCAAATGAGATTGGCGGCGGCGGAATTGGTGCCTATCGTCCGCTTGGACCAATCACGATCGATTCATGCCTCATCAGCGGGAACCGTGCGATTCGGACCACCGGCTATGGAAGGGGCGGCGGCATCGGCATAGAGTTTATGTATCAGCAGAACCTCGTGGTCGTTCGCAACACTACAATTGTCGGCAATGCTGCTGGCGAAGGAGAGACAACTTCGTATGGCGGAGCTGTCTTCACGAACAACGACAGTGGCAAGAAACTGACGATGCTCAACTGCATCGTCGCCGACAACACGACGGCAGGCGCCGCGACGACAATGGCCCTGAACTACGATGGCGGCATGGACTACTGCCTCTTCGACATCGAGGCGGACAAGGTCGGTGCGAACAGCCTGTTCTGCGACCCCCAGTTCGTCGACACGACGGATGGCAACTATCGCCTTTCTTCCACATCGCCGGCTCGCGAGGCGGGTATGGCTTACAGCGGCATCGGCGTCGATCTCGATGGCGTTGATTTCGAGAATCCGCCATCTATGGGCTGTTATGAATCCGGCGGCGTCGCGAAGGTTGCGAGTCCGGTGTTTGCGCCTGCGTCTGGCATCAGGTTCTATCCATCGACGAACGTGACGCTTACGTGCGAAACGGAAGGCGCGTCGATCTACTACACGCTCGACGGGTCCAATCCGACAGATGCGAGCACGCTCTACTCAGGTCCGATTGTCCTTGAAGCGACGACGACGGTCAAAGCGTGCGCGTACAAGGCGGAAATGGCTCCGAGCGCCGTCGTTGCCGCGACATACACGTACAAGGCACCTGCGCCAAAGCCGGACGGATTCAGTAAATATGTCGAGATCACCCTCGCCACGAACCTTGCGGCAAATGCGATAACGACCGGCGTTCCTGCACTCGTCAGGCTCAGCGAGACGACCATTCCCGGCTTCGACTACGATGACTTCTCCTTCGCGAACGGCAGCGACATGATGTTCACGGATGCTAACGGCGATCCGCTTCCGCACGAGGTTGACACCTGGAACGTGAACGGCGAATCGCTCGTCTGGGTGAAGCTCCCCTCGACCGCCGCCGGCACGGCGATCACGATGTACTACGGCGGCAACACGGCGGCGTCCGCTGATTCGACGGATGTCTGGACCGGCTACACCGGCGTGTGGCACTTCGACGCAGCGACCGCAGACGCGGCCGCGAACTCATACGGAATGTATGCGAACTCGACGGCGACCGAGGGCATCAACGGGCACATCGCCGAGCATACGAAAACAAACGAGACGGGGCGTTTCGGCAAGTGCTTCCGCACGAACGATTCGACTGGTTGGAAGACCGGGAACTTCAACTACGGCGGCGTTTGGGTGAACGACTCCGGCACGGGCAGCCCCGTAGATGGCGGGCAGAACTTCACCATCTCCGGCTGGTTCAAGCACGATCAGCTCGATTACTACTGGGACCATTTGTTCTACAAGCGCTCGAGGTCGGACAACGGAACGAGCGGGGCATACGTCAACGCTTTCGCCATTGAGAGCAATAGCGGCACCGGCTCGAACCCGCAGATCAAACCTCGTGGATCTAGCGATAAAGGAAACGTGGCGCTGACCGAGAATCAGGGGCTCCAGGACACATGGGCCTATCTCACGTTCGTCTACAATGGAGACAGGTGCGTTGTCTACAAGAACGGTGCCCAAACGGACTGGCTGGTGATCGACGCCTGCATCGACAACGACGCACCGCTCGTGTTCGGCAACAACTGCAATGTCGCGTTCGGCACGATGGGCGATGCCGCTTGGAACGGCTGGATCGACGAAGTCCGCTTCTCGAAGGGCTCGAAGGACGCCGCATGGGTCGCGGCCGAATATGCCGCGATGAACGCGGGCGCAACGGACATCTTCACCTTCGCCGCGGCGCAGGATGTCGGCGACACGCCGCCGCTGGCGCCGATTGTGCTCGGCGAAGTTTCGGCGCGCCCCGGTACAGACTACAACGGCAGCGCCGTGACGCTCGCGTTCACTGGCGACATTCCCGCCGGCGCGACGGCGACTGCTGCGCTCACGATTGGCGACGCCATCTATGTCGGCGTTATCGATGCCGCGAACGGCGTGGTGACTTTCGAGGTGCCCGCCGCGGACGTCACGGCTGGCAACGCCTACGAGGGCACGGATTCGCTCACAGTTGGCGGCGTCAACCGCACCAAGGACGTCAACATCGTGCAGGGTACGGCCAAGGTCGACGAGGATCCGGACTGGATCAACGAGACGGCTGCAACGTTTGGATCGACGGGGTCGTGGTCTGGCGACAAGGCGGAAGTTGCAGGTGGCGTGATCGCTGTTTCGAACGCGACGTTCACGGCGGCAACGGCCGCGCCGACGGCAGCCGTCGTGACAGTCACTTCGACGTTCTGCTTTGGCGATCCATCGGACGAGGCCTTCGACATTTCTTCCCGAGCGGGCATCACGGTTGTGGATGTCGGCGGTGTAAATCGCTATGCCTTCCTGACGGCAAACGGCGCGGTGACCAATCTCACCGTCGTCGCGAACACTGCGTCTGCGGCGGAAGTCACGGTTACGCTTGACGGCACGGCGAACACGGTCTCCTATACCGTTGACAACGTTTTGCTTGGCACCTATCCGATGACCGTCAAGGCAACGGGCGTATCGACAGTCCACTACGATGGTCTTGGCGTCGTCGCCGGACTGGAAGGCGCATACCGTTTCGAGGGAATCGACACGAACGTCGCCAAGGCAGGCGACACGGAATACGCGACGCTCGAGGAAGCGATTGCTTCGGGTGAGACTCCGGTCGAGCTTCTCTGGGACGCGAGCTGGAATCCCGCGGCCATCGGCAACTACACCATTACGATGAACGGACATGCCCTCGCAATCGGCGGCTCTCTCGCCTGGCTCGTGACGGACAACGGGAACGGGACGATTACTGTAAGCGTATCGTCTGCCGAGCCGTCGCAGCCTGTCATCGGCTCGCGCACGGGCAGCGACGAGCTTGTGGGCCTGTCGATCGTGAAGGGCGAAGGCGACGACGACAACATGTACCTCGTGATTCCGTTCGCCGCCGAAGCGGGCTTCATCTACACCCTCAAGACCTCCACGTCGCTTCTGACGCCGGTCTCGGAGTGGGCGGCGGCCGCTGGCGTCGACACGATCTCGCTCTCGGCCGACGGCGATGCCGAGTTCCGTGTGCAGATGAACGGCACGGCTGCGTTCTTCGTGATTTCCGTTGAAAAGTGACAATAAAGGAGGGAGCAGTGATGCGAAAAATCATAGTGAAGGCAGTTTCCGTCGCAATCGCAGCGGTCTCCGTTTCTGCGTTTGCCGGTGAAGTGGTGACGGGTGATGCGGCAATAGCGAAGTTTCCCGCGAGTCTTCAGGCCATGGGACTACATGCCGCGAAGTGGATGCAACTCACCAACGGCGTTGAATACTACTACGGTCGGTTCACAAACATGCTGGGGAATGTGTCGGGCTTCACGGGATCGAAAAACGATCTCCACATGCTCCGCATTGACTACAAGCGCGCGCCAGTCAAGATGAAGTTCGTCGACCATACGCAAACTTCGACAAAGCGCCGGACGACATCTTGGACTGCGGCACAGCATAACGCGCTTTTCGCCATCAACATGACTATGGAGTATCGCGAAGGGACGTTAGGCATCTTCAGCCCCAAGCCCCAGGGCTACGCGAAGGCGGATGGCGCGGTCATTCCGAATGGTGCCGCCACTACTGGCACAAAGGCGGGATTTGCTTTCAACGATGACAAGACGTACAAGTTCGAAAAGGACTGGACGGTCGTCGATCCGGCGACCGGCAATCCGAAGGCCGATGTATGGGACAATGTAGTTACGCACGAGGCATATACGATACACGACGGAGTGCCGACATGGGGGGCTTCGGCAACCTATTTCACCAAGGCCAACTACACTTTCTTCGGAACTACTGCAGACGGTGTTTTGTGGGCATGCGCTGTCGACGGGAGGCGCGAGGGCGTTTCAGATGGCCTCGCCTACCACGAGGTTGCCGCGCTTCAGCTCGAGCTCGGCTGCACGTACGGCGTCTGCTGCGATGGTGGTGGATCGACGACGATGGCGATCAGGAAGGACCTTATGACGGCATCGGACATCTGCGACACGCAGAGGACCTCGTCGAGTTCCCAGAACTACTACACGATGTGCTATCTAGACGATGGCTCTGAGCGCGCCGTCATCAACCAGCTTCTCTTTGTCGAGGGGCCGGAAATTGTTGACGAAGTGGACGATAAGGTCGTCAAGAGCAGCGACACGCTCGTATTCATGGGCGACTCGATCACGGAGTTCGGAAAGAACCGGACCCATGGCTACGTGAATCTCGTCATAAAGGGCCTTGCCGCAAACGGCGTCAATCCGACATGGTACGGAGTCGGCGTCCAGGGCGATACGTCCATCAACATGCTCGATCGCTTCGACAGAGACGTCGTCTCCAAGAATCCGACGGTCGTGACGATTTCTGCGGGCGTCAACGACATCTACCAGAAGGTTGCCTACGCGACGTACTGCCAGAAGGAGCGGGAGATGGTCGCCAAGGCAAAGAATGCGGGCGCCAAGGTCGTCATGCTTTCGCCGACCACGGCGGGATACGGCGAGACCGACACCGACGAACTCAGGAAGTTCGTAGGCGGCGTGAAGGAGATCGCCGCCGACGAAGGACTCGCATACGCGCCGACGTACGAGCATTTCCGCGCCTGGATGAACGATGTCGACAAGCCGGTACTGTCGCGGTCGGCCAATGCAGATCTGCGCATAACGTGCGACACTGTCCACATGTCCCCCGCGGGTGACCGCCAGATGGCCCGAGCGGTACTCAAGTCCTTCGGGCTGGACATGGACGAGCTTTCCGCAGCGGAAGCGGCGTGGAACGCGGACGACACGCTCGTCCCGCTGATCGTTCCGCCGTCCTCCACTGCGACGATTTCCGTGAATCTCACGGCCGCTGAGGAGCAGGCCGTCTCGGGGCTCACGATCAAGCAGATCCTCGACCGCGGCATTCCCTCGCTTGCCGCCAATCCGACGCTTGAGGCCGAGGCGAGCGGCACTTCAGTTGCGAAGACGGTCACGCCTACATCCTGCAACTTCTCCTACAGGACGCATGATCAGCTTGTCTCCGCCGCCGCAAAGCTTGGGATCCGCGTCGACGAGGCGGTAAAGTGCGCGATTCTCCGCGGCGCACGCAACAGCGACGCGCTTTCTCCAAGTGGGCCGATTGCCATGATAAACGATGTTCTCGTGGGTTCCGACATGGCGACGTTCGACGCGACTATCGAGTCCGTCGGCGCGACAGCGGGCTCATGCGACGTTCTTCTCAGGTACGGCACGAGCGCAAACACCCTTGGCAGCGCCAAGCGCGTCGCGGTTGGCGAAATTGACTCGTTCCATTTCGTTCTCAAGAACCTTGAGCCGAGCACTGCCTATTTCTACGAAGCAACCTTCGTGAACAACGCGACGACTCAAAAGACCAGCGTTATTTCCGGCAGCTTCAAGACAAAGGCGACGTCGAGTGCGCTGAAGCCCGTGGGCGGCGAGTTCGAGACCGATACGGCGGCCATACAGGCGGCGATTGACGCCGCTGCGCCGTCGCATGGCACCGTGACTCTCGGCGAGGGCTACTTCACGCTCGGCGCCGAGCTGATGGTCACCGGAGGTGTCTCGCTCGTAGGCCAGGGTATGACGAAGACAATCATCCGGCAGACCGCCGCGCATCGCGTCATGACGGTCAAGGACGCTTCCCGTGTCGTGGGCGTCACGATCGAGGGCGGCAAGACGACGGAAAGCTGGTACCATGGAGCGGGAGCCTATGTTCTCGACGGAACGATCTCCCGCTGCCGCGTCTGGCACAACAATGCCGAGGGACGAAACGTGCATGGCGGCGGCGTGCACATCGAGAAGGGCACGATCGACCATTCCATCGTCGCTTTCAACAAGGGCGGCACCTACACAAGCAGCGGCGGAGGCATCGGTTCGTACAATAAGTCGAATACCATCCTGATCGACGCATGCCTCGTCTACGGAAACACGACTTCGGTGGCCGATGGCGGAGGCAAGGGCGGCGGCATCTGCCTCAACATGGGCAATCCCGACGTGACGATACGCAACACCACAGTGTCGGGCAATTCCGTCGGCGGACTGTACTTCTCCGGAAGCAAGGTGAAGCTCGTGAATTCGATTGTTTCCGGAAACACCGCCGGTTCCGGAGATGTAGACGTCAGCGGCACGCTCGCCTCTGGTTCCTCGAACAACCTCGTTGGTGGTTCTCCGGCGTTCGTCAGCGCCGCGAACAACGACTACCACCTTGCCGCAAATTCGCCCGCGAAGGGCGCAGGCGTTGCCTATGAGGGAATCGGCGCCGACCTCGACGGTGTCCAGTTCGCGAATCCGCCTTCGATCGGATGCTATGAATACGACGGCTTTGCGCCGCCGGTGCAGAAACGTCCGCGGGTGATGTTCAGCATCGACTAGCCGAAAGTGAGTTTTTGGCGTCGACCGTGCATTTCAAGATTGCGGCTACGTCGCGACGGCGATTCTCGGCGCAGGCGCGGATCCCGCGCTCGACGCGATGGCACTTTCGTATAGTGGAAAAGGCGGCTGCAAAATGCTAAAATGGTGGCCACCGTAAAATGGTAGATCAGAGAAGACAAGAGGTTGAACGCAGAATAAGGAATACTTGACATGACATCAATGCTGCTTCTGGCGGGAATCGTCCGCTTCTCCGTCCCGGCTACGGGCGAGGGCCAGGTTCTCCCCGATTCGCTCCCCCGCGAGGCCGTCAAGGACGCGCCCTGCGCAATGGTTGCCGCCCGCGGCGAATACGAGGGCGGCTCTTTTGTCCTCAGGTCCGACGCCGATCTCGGCAAAGTCGACATGCGCGTAGGCGACCTGAAGAACGAGAAGGGCGATGTAATCCCGGCAAAGGAGCTGGACCTCACGACGGTCAAGGTCTGGTACCAGAACTCCAATGCCTGGGTGAGCTACTTCCAGGATCCGCGCCTTAAGCTCTGCCCCGAACTTCTTCTCCACGACGAGGATCTCGTGAAGGTCGATACCGAGAAGAAAGGCAACTGGGCACGCGTCACCGCGAAGGACGGGGCCGTCAGCTACTTTTGGCTTACCGCGCCGCGCGGAGTCCACAAGCGCGACGTCGATTTCAAGGTAGGTCGCATCGACGACGCGTTTCTCTGCATGCAGCCGGGGTTCTCCGACGCTCCTTCGTTCGCGGGCGCGACTCTTGAAAAGGGCAAGAACAAGCAGTTCATGCTCACTGTGCACGTTGGCAAAGACACGAAGCCGGGGCTATACACTGGCACGATCGCCGTCACTGCGCGGAAGGGCGGCGCGCTTCTCCACGAGGTACCTGTCCGTTTGCGCGTCCTCGATTTCGAGCTTCCAGCGCCGAAGACATATTACGACGTGGAGAAGGACTTCCTGTCGCTCTTCTGCGAGTATGTAAACATGGAGTGGATTCGCTGCTCGAACGGAAACGACTCGGAACTTGCCGAGCGCCAGCTCGAGGCGATCCTCGCAGACTTTGTGCGCCACAACGAGATTACGCCGAGCTTTGGCGAGAGCGTCAAGTACAGGGAGATGGCGAGGCGCGTTGGCATGGACTTCAAGGGCGCCTACATGGGCTCGATGAAAGCCGCCGACGACGCGGACGTTCGCTATGCCGCGCGCAACAAGGCGCGGTCGCTCGACAAGGCCTTCGGGTCGCACAGGGGGATGATGCTTTCCTGGGGAGACGAATACGGGCTCAATACCTTGCGCGCGATTCGCAGTATGGTCGAGATATACCACGAGGAGGGATTCCTCTTTGCCGTCAACTCGCAGTCTGGGTATTTGGCTGGCGCGAACCTCGCGGACCTCTGGTGGCCGCCGTTCTCTCCCGACCACCGCTCGGCCGCCAAGACGGCGAAATACAACGAGACTGCTCCAGACGGGCGCATGGGCTGGTACGCATCGCAGCATGTCGGCGCCGAAAACCCTGCCTTTGCACGCAGGCAGTACGGAATGGGACCGTATCTCGCGGGCTATGGCTGCAACTACAACTACGCGCACCACCTCCAGGGCTGGAACGACATCGAGATGGGCCTCTACCGTCCGATGAACTTCGTGTACGGCTCGGGCAATGGATGCGTCGATACGCTTGCCTGGGAGGGTTTCCGCGAGGCGATCGACGACATTCGCTACGCGACGCTCCTCAAGACGACGGCGCTGAAGCTCATAAAGGAAGGTGCGCCCGAGGCGCGCTATGCCGCGAGGATCGCGCTCAAGCTCTTTGCGGACGCGAAGGGCGACGACTACGACCTTACGACGTTCCGCTACGAGATGATCAACCATATTCAGAAGCTCCGCGCGTTCGAGGCGAAGTGACTTAGGGGAAGGAACGAATACCATGAAGTTTGAGTCTGTGATTTTCAAGTCCGTACTCGCTGCCGCTTCGATTGCCGGCGCTTCTGCCGCGTCTGCCGCCAATCCCCGCCAGGCGCTTGACGCCGAGATAAAGGAGCAGCAGAAGGTCTCGCGCAAGTTCCGCGACACCGTCGAGTTCCTCGAGCGCCGCCTCAACGACGATGACGTCAAGACGAACGCGAAGCTGCGCGTCTATATCGACCAGAAGATCCTCTCCTTCTGCGCCATGCCAGGGTGGACGCAGTTCGGCAACTGGGACAAGAAATGGTCTGAAGACCACATCCCCGGCGTCTGCGAGCGCGAAATCGCCGCGGCCGACTGTCCGAACGGCGACAAGCTCGGCTTTCTCCGGGCGCTCGCTCGCCAGCAGGCAGGCCGCAAGGACTACGAGTCGTCGCTTGCGACGGTCAAGAAGGCGCTGGCGTTCGAGGGCCTTAAGCCACATGAGCTCTTCAAGGCGTATTGCCTTGTCGCAGACGCCTGCAAGTGGGCCGACCGCTACGACGACGCCAAGGCGGCCTACAAGAAGGCGGCCGAGTACAATCCCGTCGAGGCCGCCAAGGCGCTCGCGAGCCTCGCCGCTGACTACTGCAACGACGCAGATGTCGCCGCGGCATGGGTGGGCGTCACGGATCCCTATCCGCGTCTCAAGTGGTTCTACGAGCACGATCGCGCAAAGGCGGCGGACGATGCCTTCGCGTACATCTCCGACGCGCAGAACCCGGCAAACAACCGCCGTGATCTGCTGATTCGCTATTTCGGGACGGAGAAGTCCGAGCGAGGGGATAAGGCGCGCGAAATCGCCCACGGGCTCGACTACACCGGCTTTGTGGACGGGCGGCTTTTCGGCGAGCTTTCAAATGTCTATCGCTTTGGCGACTGGGCGCTGTTCGTCAAGCTTGCCGAATCATTCCCGACCTTGGGCTGGTTCCAGGACCAGGCGCGCTACCGCGGCTACCTCTTCTCGCTTGTCGCCACAGGCCGCGGCGGAGAAGTCGCGAAAAAAGCGGACGAGTTCCTCGCGAAGGACGCAGCAAAGGCGAAGCCGACGGTCGGTCCGTTTGACCGCGTCCGATTCGAGATGCTCAAGGCGCTTGCCGCAGGGAAGGATCTCGTTCCCGTCGCGAAGGCGGCAAAGCTCGACATCAAGGAGTATGCGCAGGCGCTCCAGATCGCCGCGCAGTGGACGCTGAACCTCCAGCGCAACGAGGAGTGCGAGCGCTATGTCGCCGCCTATCGCGCGCTCTTCAAGGATTTGTCCGCCCGCCGCTACAACGTCAAGTTCTTCGACCGTCCCGTGAACTCGATCGACGCATGGCGTGCCATTGCGGATTCGCTCGAGAAGTCGTATGTCGACGTCAAGATGTGTGGCGAGCTTGACAGTCTCGAGACTGACGTCGCTACGGGCCGCACCACGATCGAGAAGACTGCGCTGGACTCGAAGGACGCGAAGATGGAAGTCACGTCTTTCTGCGATGTCGAGGGGTTGAAGATCGTCATGCGCGTAGTCGATCAAAACGCGCGCGCTGTCGAGCAGGGGTTTGCGGGCGGCATCGGCACGGAGTGTTACTTTGCGCCTGGCGCGAACGAGCCGTACATCTGCTTCAGTTCTGCTCCGAAGGAAGGCGTCGGGTTTGTCTTCTATACGGCCTATTCGAGCGCGTACGCCCAGCGCGTCGAGTTCGACGACGAGAAGAGCCCCTGTGCGCTCCGCCAGGAGACAGAGTTCACCGACGGCGACTACGCGCTCATGATCACGCTTCCGTGGAGGGCGTTCTACCAGAAGCTTCCCGCCGCCGCAGGAACGGAGTGGCGCTTCGAGTGCCTTGCGGACGGCTGCTCGTGGGGCGGCTCGCAGGGCATACACGAATCGTCGAGCTGGGGGCACCTCGTCTTCAATTTGAAGCCGGCAGAGATCGCGGCAATTCGCCGCCGTCTCGTCTACGACACCTACAAGACCTGGAGCCGCACCGGCCACGGACAGCTTTCTGCGTTCGACCGCTGGGGCGATTCGGTCGTCGGCGATCCGGAATTCTCGGCTGCCGTGCTGAAGCCACTTGAAGCCGCGCTCAAGGCCGAGGCCGCGAAGGTGACGGCGACGATGAGCGACGACGAAGTAAACGAAGTTTACGAGAAGGGCGCAAAAGTCTGGATGGGCCTCGACCATGAGATCGACGCACTTCGCCAGACATGGCTCCTCAAGAAGTTTACCGAGCGATAAACTATGAAAAACGCAATTACGCTTTTTGCCGCTGTTGCGGCATTCCGACTGGCATTTGCCCAGGCGGTCCTGCCCGGCTATCTCACCGATCCGTCGATGATGAAGGGTGCGCTCGCGAAGGATGCGAGCTATCAGACGCCTGAGCAGTTCAAGTATCCGTACATATCGACCTACTACGTCAAGCCGACTGTGACGCCTGAAGAAGAAGTGAAGGTCGGCTTTTTCGTCACGGACTTCGAGTCGTCCAAGATCAGGTTCCTCGACGATTCGCACCGCTTTACCGCGTTTCTCGAATATCGCATCAAGGGCGGCGAGTCGAAGACGCTGACGCTCGCAGACCTCAAGAGCGGCGATGCCGAGTTCGATCTTGGCAAGCTCCCCGCGGGCGAATACGAAATGCGCGTCTGGGCGAAGGACGCGAAAGGGCGCGAGTCTCATCGCGTCATCCACGATTTCCGCGTCGTATCCGCCGCGGATCTCGCAATCCCTGCCGACAAGGTCTACATGATGACGGAATCGGACCTTGAGAAGTACGGCATTCGCAACGACGGCGACTTGGAGAAAATCGTATATCTGGAAACGAACGGCACCTCGAGGGTGGTGAAGGAGAAGCGCGCGGGCGTTCCCGGCTATACTGTCACCGTTCCGATTGACCCGAAGGCCGGAAGACTGCCATGGCAGGCCTGGAAGCAGGCGAAGATTGTCTACGACTCGGGCTACGACAAGGTCGCCGTCGAGAAGACGTCCGTCGACAACCTTGTCGGGATTCAGAAGCTCCTTGACGAGAAGGCCGCTTCAGGGTTCCGCAAGTTCGTGATGCTGCCGGGCACCTACCGGATCTCCTGGACCAATTCCGTGTTTGTCCCGAGCCACATGACGCTCGACCTTGGGTCTGCGACGCTGAAGCAGAACGGATTCACGGGCTCGAAGTCCACCATAGTGCGCCTTTCGAGCGTAGTCGACGCGCATCTCGTGGGCGGCACTCTCGAGGGCGATTACTGGGAGCACGACTACGCAAGGTCGCCCAACAACTCCGAGTGGCCCGCGGGCTTCGAGTTCGGAGGCGATACCTGGTATTCCTCCGTAGAGGGCGTGAATGTCGTTGACATAACGGGCTACGGCGGGCAGAACGGCATCTGCAGCGACTCCAAGGGGTGGCTCTCGTTCTTCTGCGAGGCGCTCCCCAAGTTCTCCCAGGGCGGACTTGACGCCAAGACCGGTGCCGTTGACGCGTCTGACAAGTTCCGCTTCACGACGGATTTCAAGGACATCCGCAGGATCACGGGCGAGAAGGGCCGGCGTCGCCTGCAGGTCTCGAAGCACCTCGGCTATCAGGGCCGCCTCACGCGTTCCTGGCATATGACGGTCGCGTGGTACGATGCCGAGAAGAAGTTCATCTCGGCGGAGACCGCCTGGCAGTACCGCGAGATGTGGATTCCCGAGGGCGCCGCATTCCTGCGCGTCTCGGTCGAGGACGAAAGCGCCGAGGCGGCGGACAAATCAGGCCTTTCGCTGACGGCATTCAGGCTCCCCGTCAACTGCGCTGTGAAGAACTGCCGGTTCGACCACTGCCGCTGCGTCGGCTATGCGGCGTCTGCAATGAAGAACATGCTTTTCGAGGAGAACTTCTTCACGCTGTCGGGCGAGAGCGCGGCGTGCTGCGCATTTGACGCCGAGGACGGCTGGGACCAGATGCAGGACGTCTACTTCCTCAAGAACGTCTTCCGCGACAATCCGCGAAACAACTCCATCCTGACTTGCGCCGGACACAATTTCATTCTCGAGAAAAACGACTGCGACGTCTACTTTTGGGGGCGCACGCACTCTCCGTGCGTGAGGGACAACGCCATAGGCGAAGGGACCTACTGGTGCGATTCCCGCCTTCGGTCCGGCTACGGGCGCTTTGAGGGCAACAGATACACAAAGATCGTCCATCTGGGGATGAACGACAAGAGCCCCCGCCTTGACAACTGGGACTATGTGATCTCTGGCCGCGACTTCGACGGAGAAGAGAACCAGTTTACCGTAGACGTAGGTCCTGCCGGGCGCGTGGTGAACTGCAAGTTCCGGAACATGCCCGTCAATGCCGCCAATGCCTACGCCTGCACGTTCGAGAACTGCACGGATGGAAAAATGTATCGGTCTTCTCCCGCCGGCCGCTGGTTCGAGGTCACCGTAAAGGATTCGTCCTTTACGCGTTTCCAGCGCACAAACAGCTGGGAGCGCTGCCACTTCGTGAACGCGAAGCTGAATAACCTCGGCAGCTGCTTTGACGTCGCAAAATGCGAATTCGCGAATTGCGCCTTGTTCGGGATCGCTTCCGCCAACGTCAAGATGTCGGATTGTGCCTTTGAGGGCACTACTGTAAGGGGCAACTACTGGGATAGGCCTGCCGACCTCGTGTTCAGGAACTGCACGATCAAGACGTGCGACGATTCTCCGTTTCTCAAGCTTGGCGTCTACACCGTCGGCAAGATCGGCTTTGACGGCTGCACGGTCTCGGGTGTTCAAAGTCTCGTCGACGTATTCGACTTGCGTTCGATTTCCGTACCTGCGAATTCCGACCCCGCGTCAAATCCCGACAGGCTTCCGGGCACCATCGCGCTGCGCAGGACGAAGTGGAACGGCGAAGCGAAGACGGTGCTCGTCCACGGCAGGTATCCAAATCCGTCCACGAAGAAGATCACGATTCTGGACAAGGAAAACAGCTGGCCAAATGGCGTGTCCGTCGCTACGGACATCTTGCCAACATGGATGATGAAGTGATCCGCCATGGACACTTTATTACCCATGTGAGTAATTGCCAGTTGCGTCTAGAAGTGGTACAATTGCCTCATAAAACTTTTATGGGTCCGAAAAGGGCCCAACGACACTAAAGCGAGGTAATGAAATGTACTACTGTTCCGACTATGCAACTGCCGTCATGCTCTGCGTCGTAACGATGCTCTGCTGGGGAAGCTGGGGCAACACCCAGAAACTTGCCGGCAAGACGTGGCGATTCGAGCTGTTCTACTGGGACTATGTCCTCGGTCTTGTCATCTTCGCGCTTCTCGCCGGCTTTACGATGGGCTCCCTTGGTGGCGGCGCGTGGAGCTTTGCCGAGAACCTCAAGACGAGTTCCGCCTCGCAGTGGATATGGCCTTTCCTCGGCGGCATAGTCTTCAATGCCTCGAACATCCTTCTTTCCGCGGCGATCGCCGTCGCGGGAATGTCGGTCGCGTTTCCCGTCGGAGTCGGGCTTGCCCTCGTTGGCGGCACTGTCGCCAACTGGTTTGTAGACGGCAAGGGAAATCCCTGGCTCATTTGGACGGGACTTGCGATTATCGTCGCGTCCATCGTCTGCAACGCGCTCGCTTTCAAGGTGAAGCAGAACGCCGCCGGCAGTGCATCCGACTCGTCGAGCGTGAAGAAGGGGCTTCTTCTCGCCGTCTGCGCGGGCCTTCTCATGAGCTGGTTCTCGCCGCTCGTGAACCGCGTCGTCGACATGGGTTTCGCCAATCCTGCGCCGGCAGGCGGCAAGATGACGCCGTATGCCGCGTTCTTTGTGTTCACGCTGGGTGTCCTCGCTTCCAACTTCGTCTTCAACACGATCATGATGAAAAAGCCCGTCTCGGGCGAGCCCGTGAAGGGCTCGGAGTGGTTTAAGGGCGGGATGCTCGTCCATCTCGTCGGGATTCTCGGCGGGTGCATCTGGGCCACTGGCACGCTTCTATCGTTCGTTACTGCCGGTACCGCAGGAGCGGCGATCTCGTACGCGCTCGGTCAGGGCGCAACGCTCGTCTCGGCCCTCTGGGGAATTCTCGTCTGGAAGGAGTTCGCGGGCGCGCCCAGGAAGTCGTCCATAATGAATTTCGCGATGATTGTCCTCTTTATCGTCGGCCTTGCGCTTCTCGTCAAGGCCGGGTCGTGAGGAATTGCCAAAGGAGGGTGTGAAGATGAAGGAAATCGTCGTTCTCGGCAGTACAAATACCGACATGGTGATTACCGCAGACCATCTCCCTGTTCCGGGCGAGACTATCTGCGACGGCAGCTTCAAGATGCACCCCGGCGGGAAGGGCGCGAACCAGGCCGTTGCCGTGGCGCGGCTCTCAGGCACTCCTGAAACTTGCGAATTCATTGCCAAAGTCGGTGACGACGTCTTCGGCAACGAGACTGCCGACAGGCTTTGTCGCGACGGAATCGTCCCAAAGCTCGTTATTGACCGTGAAAACGCCTCTGGGACGGCGCTTATCCTCGTCGATAAAAAGGGGCAGAACGTAATTTCCGTCGCGCTTGGCGCGAACGGCACGCTTTCCGTCGACGACATCTCTCCTTTCTTGGACGACATCACCCAGGCCAAGGTTCTTCTCATGCAGCTTGAGACTCCGATTCCTACTGTCGCGGCGGCGGCGGCGTGCGCGCACGCGTCGGGCACGGTTGTCGTGCTCAATCCTGCTCCTGCGGCAAAGCTTTCCAAAGAACTTCTTTCGCATGTAGACTGGATTACGCCCAACGAGACGGAAGCCGAGATCCTGACAGGCGTCAAGGTAACGGATGTCGCGTCTGCCAAGTCCGCCGCGGAGGCGCTCAAGGCGCTTGGAGTCGCTCATGTCGTCATTACGATGGGTTCCAAAGGCTGCTATTGCGCCGACACGGGGAAGCTCTACCCGTGCCGCCCAGTCAAGGCCGTAGACTGCGTAGCGGCCGGCGATACTTTCAATGGTGCATTCGCCGTTGCACTTGCCGAGGGCTGGTCGGTGGAAGATGCAATTGACTTTGGACAAAAGGCCGCAGCCATTTCCGTGACGCGCGTTGGCGCGCAGCCGTCTGTTCCATTTAGGCGGGAAATCTGCTGAATGAAGCGCGTTGACGCGCAACATCAGAATTACCCAAGTGAGTAGTTGCTTGACAGGCGGGTATTTGCGAAAATATCCGCGTCATGAACACGAAAACTCTCATAGCAACAGCCGCGCTTGCTGCGAGCATGACTTCAACCGCTCTTTCGGTGCATGCAACCGAGTTTGGATGGACCGTAGGGCCAATGAGCGCGAGTGGCGATACGATCTGCACAAACGGCACCCTTGTCTATGCCTATTCGGCGAACTGGGTGACAGTAAACGGCGTCAAGTTTGAGCGACAAGACAATCTTACCAACGACCCCTCGAGTGTCAGCATCGCGTTCAGCCCGGCTCTCAATCAATGGAGTGACTGGGCTTGGGGCGACATGGGCAACGAGGGTGTCGATGATGGCGCCAACGGGTATGCTTACATGCTGTCAAATGCTTGGTGTTGGGATAGAACGGCTACGGACATAACTGTTACGGTGACCCTGAAGGGGCTGACCACGGGTAACGACTATCTCGTACAGCTTGTCTCCCATAAGCAGAATGGAGGTTCGGACATCATGATTTCCGCTAATGGGACTGCGCCGAAGCCTATTGGCGCTGCGGGCGGCGAGGGTGAGTACAGGTACGGAGCATCCATCGTCGGGGTCTTCACGGCTACGGCTGAAACCCAAGATGTTGCGGTTACATACTCTGGTGTTGCGGGTAGGCATCCCCTTAACGCGATTCAGGTGCGAAATTTGAATCCTGTCGAGTACCGCCCTTCGATCTCTGGATTCGAGAATGGAAGCGACGGAATCAAGATCACAATCGACAATGCCATTGCTGGCCACACCTACGGCTACAAGAAGTCGACTACCCTTGAAGGTCTCAAGAATCCTGACCTTCCGATCCAGTACATGGAGAATCCCGTCGCGACTGCGGGCGAGCTCCTATTTACGATCGCGCGCGATCCCAACGAGCCGACCTGCTTCTACCAGATCGTCGTGGAATAATAAGGCATTGCGACTTTGCGAAACTACGGGCGCGGAAGAATGGCCGCGCCCGTTTCGTTTTTAATACCCATATGAGTAATTGCCCGCGTGGACGCGACTTGCTATAATTACGCCATGAAAATGATTACCACTATCAGCGTCGTCTTGGCCACTGCATCTTCGCTTCCCGCTTTCGGTCGGACGATGAACGCATATTTCGACGACTTCTCCGAGATACAGATGTTCGCCGAGCACTGGAAAGTCGAGGACCCGAATGTGATCCGCAGCGACGGAAAACAGGTCCTTTTCAACGGCAAGTCGAAGATGACGCTCCGCAAGGCGCAGCCGAAGGAAGCGTCTGTCGAGGGCAAGGTCGAGCTCAAGAGCGGCAAGGCCGAGTTCAAGAACGAGAACGGCACTATCGTCTTCTACGTCGACGGCGAGGGTACTATGGACGACGTCCGGGTGACCGTTCCAGTTGACGACAACGCGTCTCCCAACCTCATCATCAACTCGGGCTTCGAGTACTCAAGCGGCGGCGTGCCGCCTTACTTCTGCAACCGCGCCGGCTTCAACTGGTCCGAGGGCACGGCGGAGATGTACGAGAAGGACTTCCTCACGGCTTTCGTCTGCGACCCGTCCGAGAAGCATTCTGGCAAGCAGTCGCTTCGCCTCCATCTCTGCCCGGCTACGCAGCACCTTGGCTTCTATCCCCACGACACGCCGACGGACAAGGGTCTTAAGGGCGTCTTCACCGCGTGGATGAAAACTTCGGTTCCAGGCACAAAGGTGCGTATGAAAGTCGGCGGCGCCGCGCCAAAGGTGTTCGAGCTGACAAAGGAATGGTCTCGCTACGAGGTTGCGTCGTCCGATCTTCCCGGACGCGGGCTCTTCAGCCCCGTCTCGATTGAATTCCCCGAGCCGAGCCGCCAGAATTCCTACGTCTGGATTGACGATCTCCAGTTCGAGTTCACAGGCGACGACCTCAAAGCGACCGAGTACCGTCCAAGCGACATGGACATTCCGCGTTTCATCGACAAGAAGAAGCGCTCCCGCCCGGAGCCGACAGTCCTCAAGAAGCTTCCCGCCGGCGTCAAGCCCACGATCGAGCTTGAAAAGTGGATTGGCCACGCTTCCGAGTCGACGCCTTTCCTCGACCACCTCAAGAAGCCCTACCGCGAGACGCGCGCTTGGCTCGCGTGTGACGACGACAACCTCTATGTCGCCTATCGCAACTACGGCGAGGACGCGAAGCTCATGAACCACAAGAAGGCGACTTACGAGTCCACTCAGATGTGCACGCGCGACTCGGTCGAAATCGGCTTCCAGCCCACCAAGGATCCGAAGCACTACCATTTCTTCGCAGCTGCCAATGGCGACCGTGCGGATTACTACAACGAGGACGGCCACTGGAACGGCACGTGGACGTGCAAGGCGCGCGACGTCGGCGAGGCGGTGGAGTATCTTGTCACGTTCCCGCTCGAAGAGATTGCGCGGAAGGGCTTCTCGGGGCGCTGGTACGTAAACCTCGAGCGCAACGACCGCCACGACGAGCACCAGGCATGCGTCTCGACGATCCTCTCCGAGAGCGCTCGCTTCCGTGACACCGACGCCTGGGGCGAACTCGTCTTCCCCGCTGACGTCGCCGCCAAGTTCGCAAAGGTCGCCGCGGCAAATGCGCCGCGCCGCCAGCCCAAGGTGCTTGGACGACTCGACTACTACATGAACGAGCCAGAGGCGCGCTTCCGCGTATGGAACGAGGAGGGCAAGGTCAAGGAAGTCGCCGTCGACATTTCCGCGCTCCCCTACGGCAGTAGCGACGTCGCCGTCGAGGCCTTTGGCCGCAAGTTCCCCGCGACCGTCGTCAAGCGTCCCTACAAGAAGAACGCTACGCAGGTCAACTATTGGACGCGCTCGCTCGTCCATAACGGCGAGAAGGTGCTGATGGTGTCGAACTGCCTCGTCATCCGCGAGTATCCCAAGAACAAGAAGACTGGGCGCTTCCTCCCGATCGACCTGATGCACGACCGCGGCTTCCGCTACGGGCATATCTGCTCCTTCAGCGACAGGAACGTCGTGACGATGGCGTTTGAAGCGATAAAGCAGGGCGGGGAGCTTGGCATGGACTTCATGAACTGGACCGACGACAAGGACGGCAAGACGATCAGCCGCGCCGAGACGCAGAAGCTCATGGATGCGTGCGAGAACATCGTGTCGCAGGTCGTGACGGACGAGCCCGACCTCTATCGCCCGAGCGACGAGACGCGCGACTTCCTCAGGGAGAACAAGAAGCGCTATCCCTACACTCCTGTCCAGATGAACAACTCGCTAATGGGGATCGCGAGCCGATACGCCGACCTCGAGACGGACATCCTCATGCTCGACGACTACCTGACGAACAACGAGGGCCGCACGGTCGAGGGCGTAATCAAGCAGGTAGACGTGATGCTCGAGATCGACGACCGCAAGCCCGCGTGGTACTTCCTCGTCGGAGAGAACGCGATGCACCACCGCACGCCGACGTATGCCGAGCAGATCGCGCAGTGCTGGGGGTGCCTCTGCACCGGCGGCTCGGGCGTGACTTGGTTCGTCAACATGCCGACCTCCAAGCCCACGTGGGACGCGATGATCGACTTCAACCGCGAGGCGCAGTCAATCAAGGACGAACTTCTTTCCGAGGAGCTCTGCGGCAAGGCGATTTGCTCCGAGCCGTGGGAGAAGGTCCGCTTCGTCACGCGCAAGGTTGGCGACGTCTGGTATGTGTTCTCGTGCAATATAGACGCAGATCCGGTCAAGGACGTCACGTTCACGATGCCAGAAGACGCGCCGAAGAACGCGAAGGTCGAGGTGCTCTTCGAGAACCGCTCCATCGCGCTCAAGGACGGCGTCTTCAGCGATTCCTATCCCGCGCATTTCCGTCATGTCTATAAAATCACGAGGTAAATTTCGTGAATTTCAACGCAGAGTCGCAGAGGACGCAGAGTAAATCTAATGGAGGCAAAATGAGTACTATGGCAGATACAAAGTGTTCTGGACGCCTCGCGTCCCTCGACGCCGTTCGCGGCTTCGACATGTTCTTCATCATGGGCGGAGAAGGGCTCGTAGTGGCGCTTGCGACGCTGTTTGGCGTGCAGGGCTTCCACGAGACATTCGGCCACGTTCCGTGGGACGGGCTCCACTTCATGGACACGATCTTTCCGACGTTCCTCTTCCTCGCGGGCGTTACGTTCCCGTTCTCCGCGGCGAAGAGCCGCGAAAGGGGGGCAAGCGACCTCCGCATCGCTCTCAAGGCGCTGAGGCGTTGCGTGCTTCTCATCCTGTTGGGATTGATACACGACGGACCGCTTCTCAGGTTTGACTTCGAGCATCTTAGAGTTTGGAGCGTTCTCGGACGCATCGGCATTGCGTGGTTTGCGGCGGCATTGCTCTATCTCGGCTTCAGGACGAAGGCGCGCATCGGCATCGCGGCCGCGCTGCTCGTCGGTGTAGTCATCTTTACGCGCTTCATGATTGCGCCAGATGCGCCGGTCGGTGCGAGCCCGTTCTCTCCAGAGGGCAACTTCGGCTGCTGGCTCGACCGCACGCTGACCGGCGGCCATACATACCAGCCGCACTTCGACCCAGAGGGGTTCGCCGGGATCCTTCCAGCCGTAGTCACGGCCATGCTCGGCATGTTCACCGGCGAACTCGTGCGCCGCGCGGACGTTTCGCCGCGCCGCAAATGCCTCGAGCTTACGGGGCTTGGCGTCGGGCTTCTCGTGCTTGGGCTCGCGATCTCGCCCATTTCGCCTATCAACAAGGCGCTTTGGTCGCCGAGCTTCGTGCTTGTCGTAGGCGCGTATTCGGCGCTTCTTTTCCTCGCGTTCTACGCGGTGATCGACGTCTGGGGATGCACGAAGTGGTCGTTCCCGCTCAAGGTGATCGGCATGAACTCGATAGCGATATACATGGCGCAGTCTGTAATTGGCGCAGGCCATGCGAACGACTTCCTCTTCAGCTGGGCCTGGCGTCACCTTCCAGAGAGCTGCGCGAACCTAAAGGTCGTCATGATGAACCTTGGCTACGTCACGGTCTGCTGGCTCTTCCTCTACTTCCTCTACCGCAAGAACACGTTCCTCAAGGTGTGACGCGGCGAATCTGCCGCGGCGTCACACCTTGACCATGCTGCGGTTGACAGCAAGGGCCGCGGCCTCGGAACGCGAGGCGACGCCGAGCTTTGCGAAGATCGTCTTTAGGTGCGCCTTGATGCAGTCGCGTCCGACGTGCATAAGCTCTGCGATCTCGCGGTTGTTCAGCCCTTTTGCGACGTAGGAAAGAATCTCGTACTGCCTTTCGGAGAGGTCGACGGAATCGGCGTCTGCCTCAAGCGTGTTGCTGATTTCGGAGCAGATGATCGACTCCCCGGCGGCTGTCTTGCGGATTGCCGCGATGAGGTCGCGCTGAGACGTCGCCTTGACGAGCGCGCTGCTCGCGCCGGCGTCGAGAGCTCTTTTTACGTCGATGGAACCGCCGAACGTCGTAAGGATGATTACCTTAGTTGCTGGATTCGCAGCCTTGATCTCGGCTGTCGCCTTGGCACCGTCGAGCTTTGGCATCATGAGGTCCATGACGACGACGTCCGGCTTCTTCTCGGCGGCGAGCCTGACGGCGTCGAGGCCGTTTTCCGCCTCCGCGACGACGGTCATGTCCTTCTCCAGCGAGATGATTGCGGAGATTCCCATTCGCACGACGAGATGGTCGTCTGCGAGGAGCACCTTGATCTTCTTGTCCTGTTTTTTCATTTTGTCTCCGAAGTCGATGTGTGCAAGACGACTGTGAACTTGGCGCCGCAGCCGGGCTCGCTGTCGCAGCGTATCGTGCCGTTGAAGGCGTTGAGGCGTTCGCGGACTCCCTGAAGCCCGAAGTGCCCCTGGGCGGGTCCTGGCGCAGCCGAAGTGTCGAACCCGCAGCCGTCGTCGAGCACCGAGAACGATATGGTGTCGTCGTGGAATTCGCCGGCAACCTTGATGTTCTTCGCATGGCCGTGCTTGACGGCGTTGGTGCCAAGCTCGCGCACGATCCGCAGGACGGCATGCGCGGTTCCTTCCGAAAGCTTTTCGCGCGGCACGTTGAAGCGGACGGCAAGTTTCGCAGACCCAATGTGCGGCGTAAGCGTCCGCTGCACCGCCTCTGTCATGTCCTTTTCCTCGAAGGTACGGCTCCGAAGGTCCCAAAGACAGCCGTTTAGTTCCTGTCGGCAGGAAGCGAGCATGTTGCGCGCCGTTGAAAGGAAGGTCTTCGCGCCGTCGCCGTCAGCTCCCGAGGCGGCGTCGATCTGGAGTGCGACTCCAGTCAGCGTCTGGGATATTGAATCGTGCAGTTCTACCGCGAGGCGTGTCCGCTCCTCGACCTTGAGCTCTGCGCGCGCGCTGTGGATCTGCTCCCGCGCAAGTTCGCGCCCGCGCCGCGTCGAGACGACCTTCAGCGCGGCGGACCATATTGCGAAGCCGATGGCGATTGCAATTGCAAGCGCAAGCATGAGGGCGAGGCGCGCGATTGTCCAGAAGGGCGCGTGGTGGATTATCTGCAGGTCGTCTGCGGTGCGGGGTATGATCGAGAAGCCAAGGAAGCGAGGGAAGAGCGTGTTGCGGCTTGTGTCAAAGTCGGCGAGGCAGAGCCCGGCCGCCGAAATCACCGCCCCGGGTTTCGGAATGTTGATCGCGTCTGGCGCAAGCCCCGACATGTCTACGAATATCGATTCGCCGTCGCAGTTGAGGCGGAATCCCTTGGGGCCTCGTGCTTCACGCCTGTCGGACTCGACGCGGCCGACTAGGCGTATCGTCTTGCCGCAGATCGAAGTGTCGACGTAGCGGTGGGCGCTGCTGCTCGCGCGACCATAGGCGTCGGACTTGAAGAGGTTGCGCGCCGCGATGTCGGTCGCCGGTTCCGGTGGCGTCGTCTTTGCCGGTTCGGAGCGCCATAACGCCTCGATCATCAGAGGGATGAACTGGTTTTGCTCGGCGAAGCCACTGACGGTCACAAGCCCGCCGAGGGGCGGCATGTCGTCGGAGACAACTGGCCGGACGCGAATAAGCCCGTCCGCATGGCGAATGAAAAAACTGTCGCCTGTAATGGCGATAACCGTGCCTGTCGCCGTCTGGCGGTGTGGGTACGATGCATCCGTCAGGGGTTGCGCGGAGAAGGGGTCTTCTGGCGCGGGCGTTATGACTTTTATGCTGTCTCCCTCCGCAACGCTGTCGAAGAGCATCTGGTAGCCGAGAAACTTGCGCCAGAGGGAGAAGCGCTGAACTGTGCCGGTGAGTTCGACCTCCGCGTCAAGAAGCGGCCTGAGCTCGTCAAGCGTGTGTATCTTGTTGTCGGTTGACGCACAGACCGAGCCGTCGGGCGTCTTGAGGAGAATCCAGTTGAAGCCGTCGTCGAGGTCGTCGCGCACGGCCGCTGCGACGACGCCGCGGATTGACACCCTTTGCCCGACATAGTCGCCCGACGCGACATCTTTCGCGTTGACGAGCGTTGCGGCCAAAAGGGCCATTGGTATGCCGAATGTCATGCAAATATTATGCAGAATCCGCCGGAATTTGTCAATACTGCGAATACCCAGTCGGGTAATGGACTATCATTCATTTATGTTATAAAATTGCATCATCAAAAATTCACCAAGGAATGTACTCATGAACGCCAAGAACTTTTTGATGGTTTCCACGGCCCTGCTGGGCGCTTCATTGCTCGCGGCAGACGACGCCAAATCGCGCGTGGACGCGTTCCTTTCCAAGGAGTTTGCCGACGGTGCGCTAAAGTGCATGAGCTGTGCGTACGAGCAGCATGGCGAGCCGCGCTATCGCTTCGTCGCCGAAAATGGCTGGAAGGGCTTCGACGAAAACACTCCCGTGCACGTCGCCTCGATAACAAAGGTGTTCACTGCGGTGCTCTTGATGCAGCTCTCCGAGGAAGGCAAGATATCCCTCAACGACTACGTAAAGAAGTACATCCCCGAGTTCAAGGGCGAGTACGTGCCGATCATCAACCTGATGACACACACATCGGGCTGGCGCAACAAGACCGGCCATGTCGCGAAGTGCGTTGACGCGAGACGCCACCAGGAGTTCTACGACACGATGTACCAGGACTTCGAGGTGAACGAGAAGTTCCGCTACATGTCGCAGGGCTACGACATCCTCGCTGAGATCTGCGAGAAGGTGACGGGTGTTGCGGATGTCGCTGACCTCGCGCGCGACCGCATCTTCCGTCCGCTCGGCATGGACCATTCCGCCTTTGCCGCGCACCAGGGGCAGTCGGGGCTTCACATCACGGCGCCCGACCTCGTGAAGTTCGGCCGCCATCTTCTCGACATCCGCCGCACGCGCAAGAACGGCATCCTCACGCCGCAGAGCGTAGATACGCTCTTCCGCCGCTGCCTGAAGCCGGAGTTCAACCGCACGCCCGCCTTCTTCGCAAAGTCCGGCTACATCGGCTTCGGCCAGTATTTCGCCGACGTCAACACCATGGAGGCCGTCGGTCACGCAGGCGCGACTGGATGCTTCCTCCTCATAGACCCAGGGCTTGACGCGGTCGAGGTCGTTCTGACGAACCGCCTTAACGAAAACGACACGCACTTCAGTTCCTGCGACGCGAACTTCTCGCGCATCTTCTCGATCATGGCGACCCACTTCGGCGACGAACCGGTCTGCAACCGTGACGAGGCGAAGGGCGACTCTTTCGGCCTTCAGATCGACCGCATGAAGGCGGCTGTCGAATCCGAGCGCGTTGCCTCCAAGCAGGCACGAGAGCTGGGGCTTTGATGTGTCATTAATCAATCTAGATAGGAGACATGCCATGAAAAACAGGATAATTCCCGCCGTAGCCGCCGCGCTGTTAGTCGGCTCCGCTTGTGCCTCAGACACGACGGTGTCGACGTATTCGGCGCTCGCATCGGCTCTCGGTTCTGCAAGCGACGGCGATACCATCACGCTTAAGGGCGGCACTTACAATGTGCAGGGTCAAATCGATGTGACGGCCAACAACGTGACGCTCAAGGCTGAAAACGCCAACGACAAACCAGTCTTGAACGCGGCGTCGGCCTTCCGCATCATGAAAGTGACCGGCTCCGGATTCGCGGCGCGCGGGATTGTGTTCAAAGGAGGCATGACCTCGGGGGGCAATGGCGGCGCAATCAAGGTTGAGGGCGCTGCGTCCGTCTCGACAGTGAAGATTGTCGACTGCGATTTCGAAGACTGCCAGGCCAAGTACGGCGGCGCGATAGACGCCGTCAACGAAAACTATACCTCTTTCGTGACGCGCGGGCAGTACGGCTTGGTGAGCGGCTGCA
>ODAI011725347.1_pt1 | contig 42403 bp, 34 predicted proteins | sample 1539321 | NCBI WGS metagenome assembly ODAI01 (sample SAMN02144231, study PRJEB22623) | gut metagenome | biome: sheep rumen | host: Ovis aries | place: New Zealand
ATGTCACACAAGTATAAATGTCCTCCCGGTACAGGTACGCCAAAGCTTGACATAGCAATATTCAAGCCCATGAAAAGTGCCGTGATGGTGATCCATCTGATTTTATTGATATCTTTTAATCTTTTGTTCTTATTAACTGTAGCTTCCATATTTTTCCCTCATCTCCATACGGGACCCGTATCATTATTCAAAAAACAGAGCATAGAAACCGTTCAATTTCTATGCTCCATAAAATATCACATATTTGGTATTATTAAAATCACCAGAAAATAAGTATTTTATATGACCAGATATTTAATAGTACCTGACCCCTTACACTATCAGTATATTTCTCTGCCCTTCTCGTCTTCTATGCCGCTTATACGATGGAAATAGGTGTTGACCTGGTCACGCCACTCCCGGGCATTGTAAAGCTGGCGTGTGAAGCGTTCGCTTACATTATCAAATATATCTTTATCTATCTTATCCCTCAAGGTCTCCCATTTTGCTGCAAGCTGCTCTGCCTCTGCGTATCCTTCAAAATGCGAATCATAGATATGCTGGATCACTGTCTTTCCGCTGTGGAGTACATGTGTATAAGGCAGATGATGGAAAAACAATACCAGTTCGTCCGGACATTTTTCCGGCGAATTATATACGGATGCATTAGGTTCATTATATTGAAGTGCATATCCGGTACCTTTATCGGTTCTGTCTACTCCGAGTCCCAAGTGGTCTGCTCTATGGTAAGTGCCCCATCTGTCATACTCGTATCCGTCCACGCTGCAGCCATAGTGTGTGTTGGGCTTTACCATCCATCCTATACCTAACGGGCAGGTATATTTCTCATATATGGCTCTCGAAGGAAGAAGTATATCCTTTATTGTATCAACCACATCTCTATCATTCGATATGGTCATCCTTATAAACTCTTCCGCTATCTCCCCGCTTGAAAGCTCTGTGTTAAATGCGAGCCTTCCAAATCCGAACAGATTGGCTCCCGCAAGATAATCCCCTGTCCAGTTGAAATCATTACCCGTATTGGTAACTGCGGCTATACCTGAAAAACGGCTGTTAAATGTTTTCCCGCTGATGATATCTGCCACAGTGTCACAACTGTCGGGTTTTACGGAGCCGTTTCCGCCGATATCCTCTATATCAGACCAGCCTTCGCTTCCGGTTACAGTCCCATCAGAGCATTCTTTATCTGACAGATCCGAAGTTTCCGTATCCCCGTTGCAATATGTCTTAAACTCAAAGATCTCCTTAAACATCGGTATCAGATAACATAAATCTATCTGCTGTCCGGTATACTCCTGTGCTATCTGCACCTCCAGCATCTGGTTGGTTTTCTTTAAGCCTCCGAAAAGCGGTGATATCGGTTCCCTTATCTGGAAATCCATGGGACCGTTCTTGATCTGAAGGATGACATTGTCGTGATAATCCCCGTCCATAGACATGAAGTTATCATATCCTGCTCTTGCACGGTCTGTTTTCTTATCCCTCCAGTCCTGTCTGCAGTTGTATACAAAACATCTCCATATGATCAGGGCATTATGCTCTTTGGCTATATCAGCCAGCATATTTGCTCCGTCGGCCTGAGTCCTTCCGTATGTGAAGGGACCGGGGCGTCCCTCAGAGTCTGCTTTTACCAGGAAGCCTTTAAGTGTGGGTATCTTTTTAAATACCTCTGCCATCTTTTCCTTCCACCAGGCTTTTACACCCTCGTCCAGAGGATCCGCACTGTCCATGCCGCCTATCTCTATCGTGGAAGCATAATTCAAGCTTAAATACAGTCCGATGCCGTATCCTGCAAATATCTCTCCGAGCTCAGCAAGCTTTGCAAAATACCTGTCGGTTATCATATATGAGGCTGCCTGCTTAACATTTACGTTATTTATGACCACGGCATTTATGCCGACACTCGCGATAAGACGGGCATAATCCACGGTACGCTCATTTATCACTATCTCGTTATTTTCATAGAAGAAGGACTTCCCCGAATAACCGCGCTCTATACTGCCGTCCATATTGTCCCAATGGTTGAGCATTCTTAACGGGTTGGAAGGACGGACCGTTTTAATATCGGCATAAACAGCCTCCACATCCTTTTCCGAGGCGACCGTCCTTAATATGTCAAATGCTCCGTAAAGGATACCGGTACTGCTTTTTGAAGAGATACATAAGCTTTCATCCTTTATAAAAACAGTATATTCTTCACGGTCTAAGATCTCTTTTCCGGAGGACAACGCGGTTTGCTCCGGTTTTTTACCTGCTGCCTCATCAAAATTAACCGTTATGACCGGGATTATATCAAGCATTCCCTTTAATCCTAACGTCAGTTCCTTCTTCGCATTTTCTATGATCCTGTCAGAAGCGGTGCCGCCAAAAACTATATTTTTCAGCAGCTTACAGTCCTTATTTTTCCCCTTAGGAGAATATTCGAGCCAGAGTTTTGCGTAATTATCCATGTGTTATCCCTCTCGTATAATACGGATCAGCCTGTATACCTTACAACTATATCCGTTTTTTTATACGATAAGAATATCATTTATATGTTTGTCTTGTCTATATTAAATCATAGCAATCTACTTATAAGAAATTGCTATAATGTGACAAGGGGACGGTCAGAGTCACAAGGAATCCGTCACCTATGGTGACACCTTGCGACATATCCTGTCACATCAATTGTTATAAAGATATAAGCAATGCTCTGCACGGGGCTCCGTCGGAGCCGCCGAGATTTATAGGCGCTGCATTTAAAAGATACTTTCCCACAGGTACGCCGGATAGCCTTATGCCCTCCAACAGCACGATCTTTGCCCCGAGCATGATCAGATGTACTTCCATGGGTGCATCTAAAGGGCCTACAGTCTGGGATTCGTTTCCGAAAAGCTTTATCCCGGCTTTTGCAAAGACCCCGGCCCCTTCCTTGGTCATTACGGCATTACCTTTAACGAGGATCCTCTCCCATGCATCGGCATATTCTCTTTCGCCATATGCATTTTCAGCCTTAGCCTCTTTTAAGATCCTCTCCGCATCTTTGGCCGTTATATCTCCGTTATGCTCCGCCACATAAGCATACCCTACAAACTTATCAAGCGGTACTTTATCTATGGTCTCCTCTCCATTGAGGAAATGGTAAGGTGCATCCACATGTGTCCCGTTATGTGCACACATTTCGAATGCGGTGAGATTACATATGGCACCTTCGCTTATCTGTAGTTTAACTTCCCTTACCGGCTGAGGATCCCCGGGATATACGGCACAGGTAAATACTTCCTGGGAAATATCATATATCTGCATGTAGTTACTCCTTTGATTTTACATTTTCCACCTCATCCGTCATGCTTACAGCATGACACCTTCCCCTGCTTAAAGAGAATTAAAGCATGCTGCCACAAAGATTGTGGGTGAATTCCAGTAAATAGCGATCTCATTGGTATCTGCCGAGGGGAGCTCATCCAGATAGCACTTTGCGGGAGGCAGTCCCTTTAATTTCTCTTTGGTATCGGGATAGTTCATGCCGCTGTTCGGTCCTCCGGATATAAGTCCGGGCACCGGCTCTTCTATGCCGTCGGAACCGGAAGGACGATGGTGAGGATTCATAACCCTCTTTTCTCCAAATCCGGTGACAAACGAGATATCAAGGGCATTGAGACCGAGTGCGTAGTTTAACTGGTTTAATGCCGCATCTCTCATCTCTGTATTCCCGGTAAGCTTCCAGTCAATGATCATAGTCATGGCATTGCTCATGATAGTCAGTATCGATCCCCATACATAGCTGTTTGCGGGATTAGCGGTACCGTAGCCTGACTTTTTAACAAGTTCAAGAGCTTCTCTGCTTTTTTCGAGGAAATCTGCCTTTATCTCTTCATAAAACGCATCTCCGGCTCCGACACAGGTTGACTTAGCATTATCCGAAACGCAGAAAGCTTTTCCTTCATTTGCCATACTGAAATAGCAAAGTGCACCCAGACCGCTTACATCACTCCAGCCAAACTGGGAAACATTAAGTCCTACAGGGATCTTGAAATCGGGATTCCATTTCTTCATACGCTCAAAGAAAGGATTTCCTTCCGTTTCTTTTTTTATCAGCTCTAAATCCTTGGCATCTTTATATATCTGTACGGCGGCCTTTTTATATTTCTCATCACCTGTCGCAGCAAACAGCTCGCATGCTGCCCAGAAACGCTCATCCTTGTCATTCCAGTCACCGTAATAACCGGTTCTGACTCCTTCCGGCTGCATATAAGGCTTAAACTCGGGATTTTTCTCTACCCAGCCCCATCCCTTTAATGCGGCTGAAAGCATTTTTTCTGCAAAATCTTTATCAAATGCAGCATAAACTCTCGCTCCGAGCGAAAGCACAGCTATGGCTGCCTCGGTAGCACAATGTGAAACTGTAATAAGGTATTCGGGTTCTTTGTCATCCTCGGGCATGATAAAAGGAGCAAAAGCCGCTTTAGTAAGCTTATGATAGAAGGATCCGTCATCCTTTTGCATCTTAAGTATCCATTCAAGCTCCCATCTTGCTTCGTTAAGTATATCGGGCACGCCGTTCCCGCTCTCAGGGATATTAAGTTCATCGGAACAGCCCTTAGGGAACATAAGATATGCATAAAGCATATGGGCTACAGTCACCGCACCGGGTCCTACATATTTTCCGTAATCACCGGCATCATGCCATCCGCCTAAGACGGTTTTCTTTATGCTCCTGTCCTCCCAGTCGGTGGCAGGTGCGGTATGACAAGCGGCATGTTTATATATCCCGGCATGTTTTTCTTCCAGTGCACATCCGCAGCGCTGGAAATAAAGCCCCTTTATGAGTGCATTCGTTACCTTCTTAAATGCATCCTTTGCAACTGTTATCTCACGTTCATCCATGCCGTTTTTAAGAGTGTATGTTCCTTCCGGAAGGTCTCCTATGTCAAGGCATGTCACTTCATCCCCCGAAGCCTTGTCCGACTTGATATCTATATTGCTGAAGCACTTAATCTCTTTTCCCGTGCTGTCAAAGACACCTAATGAATCTCCTGAAAGCACTGCCACTTCCTTAGGAAGATCCGGCAGGTATCCTGTCATATTTACTCTGATTGAAGAAGGTTTGTTCTGCATAGTTGTCTCCTTTTTTCTTTTAGGATTATTCGCGTTGCTCAGAATGACATCTGATAGTCACATACCCCTACGATATTCACAGATTGCAGATGACGGTCACTTGCGCTTATGATATTGTATGATCCAAATCATTTATCACAACAAGTGTATAATAAAAAAAAGGCTTTGTACAGTATATAGGTCTGTTTTTGTAATAAACTCTATCAATTTTATAAAATACTACATGTTGCATGTATACTCCGGTAATAAATATATGGCAAATATGAAGAAATAATGATATACTTAATACACTATCACCAATCCAAAAGAATTAACAGGCAGGAAAGACTCATGTTACGGAACGAACAATTTGTCAAAAAAACAATCGGAAACTCCATATACCTTCTACCCATAGGTCAGATGATAGCCGATATGGTTCCGGGTATAAGGATCAACTCCACCTGCGCATTTGTCTGGGAGCAGCTTAAAACCGATATAACTTTTAATGAACTGTTAGAATGTTGTATTAAAGAATATGCGGCTACAGATGAAGATATACCGTTGCTCGAAAAGGATATAGCCGGTCTGATCACTCAATTGAAAAACCGTGGTATGTTAAAAGGCAGCAAAAATATATTTAAATGCAGCTGTTCTCTCTGTAGTACAGGTGCCCCCATACCCGAGCCCTTATATGGGGGAATCTGCCGGGATATGAAGACAGCTGGCGCAGAAGCGGCTCCATTTCACGGTAGTTTTTATATCGGAGGTCTTCAGGTTGATATGTATGGGAAGCCCGGATATTTCGCGGAAGCTTTTGAGTCTTTCAGAGTATCCGAAAACTCTGTACCTTCCCCTGAAAAAAATCCGGTAATGAAGTCTCCTATGCACATAGAGGTCATCGATACCGACACCATAGCACCGGATACCAAAGATGCAGAGAACTGTTACTATGACGCTGTCACCCCAGGTCTTCCCGACTCATCGGATTATGAAACTCACCGCAAGATCATAATACATCATCCTGACTTAACCGTACTTGAATACACGGAAAAATATGTTCTTTTTTTTACCGTCCTTGACGGTATAGAGGAACTTCATCTGAAAAAAGACGGCAGCCTGGCTTATTTTTACTGCAAATCTCCGTCAGAGACAGTCCTCGATTGTCTTTTTAATGCCATCAGAATGGCCTTCCTTATTTATGCCCTTCATCACGATAGGGTCATGCTGCATTCCTGTTCTATACTTTTTAACGATAAGGTATGGGCATTTTCCGCCCCTTCGGGTACCGGGAAATCAACCCATGCCGGACTTTGGGAAAAACTGTACGGAGTTTCGCAGGTAAACGGCGACCTCAACCTGATAGGTATGGAATGCGGGCAGGCGTATACGTACGGTACTCCATGGTGCGGAAGTTCCGGCGTCTATGACACGGGCAGGAGAAGACTGGGCGGCATAATTCTGTTAAAACGGGGAAGTGAAAACCGCATAGCTACTTTGACAAAAGAAGAAACAATACTTCATGTCGAGCAAAGACTGATAACCTCCGTATGGGATGAAGACGGACTTGACAGGTTACTTAAAGTTGTCACTGAACTTGTGAGCGGAATATATGTACGGCGGCTGTACTGTACCATGGACGATGAAGCAGCCATAGTTATACATGACGATATCGAAAAGTACGAAGGAATAAAAACAGAAAATACTGAAAGTTGACACATACGAAAATGGAAGAAAAAAAGAATATAGAATATTTACTGAAAAACGGTACGCCCGTAGGCTTTAAGCCTCAGGGAACCAGTATGCATCCGACCATAATTGCCGGACGTGACAGTGTGATCGTAGAGCCTTTAGGCGATAGAAAGCTTAAAAGAGGCGATGTAGCGCTTTACAGACGTGAACTTGATGCTCCGATCCTGCCCGGAGCACTCATACTCCATCGTGTCTGCCATGTAAGAAGCAACGGCATCTACATGGTCGGTGATAACGAGAAAAAAACAGAAGGTCCCATACCTTACGATCGTTTTTTAGGTATCATGACCTGCCTTAACCGCAACGGAAAAACCATAAGCACGAAAAAACTCTCCTACAGGCTTCTTTCGCGCATATGGCTTTTCTTAAGACCCATAAGGTTTGTTATTGCAAAACCCTTTTCTTTTTTTACTTCTAAAAACCTCTGATCATTTCATCTATCTCGTTATTGTCCAACACAACACTATGCTTGTCCTTTATGGCATATACCCTGTTACATACATTAAGTACCGTAGGTCTGTGTGTTGTTACTATACAGGTCCTCGGATAGTCATCCTTCATAATGTTTTTCAGCACTCTTCTCTCTGTAGCGACATCAAGTGCCGAGGTCGCTTCATCTAATAGCAGGAGAGGGGATTTTCTGATAATGGCTCTGGCTATAGACAGTCGCTGTGCCTGTCCTTCAGATATGCCGCCGCCCCTTTCTTTAAGCTCGCTGTCTATACCGTTAGGCATCTTCTCAACAAATTCTTTGGCGCAGGCCATATCCAGGGCCTCCCATATCTCTTCATCCGTAGCATCCGGTTTTACAAATCGCATATTGTCCGCAATGGTACCCGATAGCATGGTATTCCCTTGAGGAACATAGGAGAAGAGCTGACGTGATGCGGCATTCAGCGGGATCCTGTCGGTATGCTCACCCGATTCCGTTTCAAAACAGTTCTTTCCATACAGATAGCATTCCCCGTTCTTCCCTGATACCAATGAAAGGATAAGCCGGAGCATGGTCGTTTTTCCTTCCCCGGAAGGTCCGACAAGTGCTATGATCTCATGAGGCTCCGCCTTTATGGAAACCCCCTTAAATACTTCAGTTCCGTTTCTGTATGAATAGTCCGTACCGGATATCTTTAGAGAGATTCCCGTGTCCTTGTTCTGTTTTGCAAAAGCTTTAACATCAGTGTCATTGCTGTAATCTTCCCCCGGAAGCTCAGTCAGATCCATAAGTCTCTGTGCGGAAGTCATCAGATATATAGCGTTGGGTACTAAAGAAAGCATACTGCTCATCGATGAAGACAACGTTGAAGACAGCGTCAGGAACATCGTCATGGTACCATATGTAATGGCCTCGCTCCATACCCTGTATATTCCCCATCCATAAGACGCATAGGATATAATAAGCGACAGGAGTACATTGATCAGCGTCATCCCTATCATGTTTCTCTGAAACTTCAGTTTCATTGCCACATACTCAGCCTGAAGCTTATGAAGTCTTTTTATGTATTCGGGGATTAAACTAAAAGATTTAATTGTCTGTATATTTGAAAAAGTTTCCTGATTAAAACCATTTAAACTTGCCATCATCTCGGCTGATTCCCGATTCGCATTCTGCATTTTTTTCATCATGTGTCTGGATATCAAAAGCGAAAATGGTATGCTGATCATCGATATCACGGCAAATGTCCAGTCGCTGTTGACCATTATGACCAAAGCGCTTACAAACCTGAAAGTATAAACTATAATATTAGGAATATACGTCAGTACTCCGCTCGCTATGGTCGCTGAATCCATATTCCAACGCGTCAACAGATCACCCGTATGATATTCTGCAAGAGATTCCCAATCAGCCACCAGTATTTTACCAAAAAGATCCGTTTTTATCTCGTTTGTGATCTTCAGATTTATCTTAAGAGAAAAATACTCCGATACCTGATTTATCAGAGTGCTTAACAATGTCATGATTATAAGCGAGGCAAACTTTGCAACAACTGCACCTACTTGATGCCCGGTTATGATATCGACCATATCTCTTGAAACAAAACCCGATATAAGAGAAACCACTGTTCCGGACAGCCCTATTAGTGCAAATAAGATCATGTAAAACCAGTATCTTCTGGCATACCCAAAAAGCCACCTTCCCTGATGCTTCAGTTCAGCCAGCCGTTCTTCTTTTATTAATTTTGTCAGAAGCTTTCTTTTTTTCATACCAACAAATAAAGGACTTCATATTCCTTTGAAATGAAGTCCTTTTCAATACTGAAACAATGACGATTTTTATTCGTTTCCTCCACGTCCCTGAACATTCGCAGTCTTTTCACACTCATGACTTCTGTAAGTCATAGTATATGTACCATTTGTACAGTAAACCTTAGGATTAAGTGTAAATGTATCAGTTACATCAGCAAACGCATATGCATTGCCATGACACCTACGAACAATGACTAACTCACTCTGAGAGACCTTAATCTTGAATCTGGGACCAAGATCCTTACCATTCTCATAAAGATGATCATAAACCGATTCATACCATGTTCCGTCAGGATATGCGCTTACACCTGCAACTTCAACCCTGTCAACTTTCTCACCGGGAGTGCCGGGGAAAAGATCAATATTTATCGTTGTGGATAATGAAATATGTTCAACATTACCATGCTTTGCCTCTAATACATAAGAAGCCTTGTTCCAACCGGGATTAGTAGTTGTCGAATCACTTTTATTATATTGCAGCGAAATTGTCCAACATCCATTCCCACTTGCACCGCTTCCTGTAGCGTATACGCCCTCTGCCAATTCATCGTTATCAAAGATAACAGGACTTACATAATTGTTCATAATTTTGTCTCCCTCTTTTTAAATGCCCCTGTGGCTCTCCTCACCCACAGAATGGCATAACAACATACTACAAATTGATGATATCAAAAAAATGCTTATATGTCAAGCATTTTTTTGCTCCGTTTCGAATAACCTCATCTCTTTAACAAGTTTTCCTCTCTGTCCGGCACTTTTTAGGAGTTCCCTGCCGGAAACAGCTCTGACCCTCCGGTTGTTGCGTAAAAATCGGACCAGAGTTATCACCCACAAAACCGGCCAGAACAGGAAGCACTTTCCTGCCTTCGGAAAATTAAGATGCATCTGGTGGTGAAACTCCCTTATATAATCCGTCATCCCGTTCCCTCTTAAGGCTACCATCCTCTCGCGAGATTCTCCGAATTCGCCGGCATCTTTCAGCTCATCCAAAAAGGCAGCGGTCTCGTTTTCAAGTTCTTCTCTTTTTTTTCCGCTGTCATAGAGTCTCATTTTAGTGACATTGTCCCTTTTAAGACCCAGATATTTGACACAGGTTCTTGTTATCACATCGGAAAAACCTTTTATCCCGCTTTCCGTTACAAGCCTTAAATAAGTGTCTGTCTCACTATCCGAAAGTCCCCGGTTCCACAATGTCACCCAATCGCAAAGCAGTTTTATCCCGAACCCTTTTCTAAGAAAATGCTGAAGCATATGCAGCAAAAGCTCATATGCATGGTATGCATCTTCCAAAACGGGAAGCTCTGCTCCCATAATCTCTTTATATATGATATGTTTTCCGCTCTCGGTCACAAGCTGTTCGAGATATTTGTTTATCTTTCTGTTGTCGAAAGGCTCCGCAAGCATGGTATGGACTTCTATCTCACATCCGTCGGGATGTTTCATTCCGACATGGTGCAGCGAATGCTGTTCCTCTTCTTTACCAAACCCGAGCCTTTCTATCTCCCCCAGTGCTTGTTCCAGATCTACGGGGCGGAGCAGCAATATGTCTACATCTCCGGCTTTACGCACATCCGGCACAGGATAGTCTGCCGCAGCCGCAGCCCCTTTCATGATACAAAAAGGGATGCCGGCTTTTTCAAAAGCCTTTTTTATTTGAACACTTGCGACTAAATATCTGTAATTGCATCTGCATATCTTCCTTGAGTACTTTTCAAGTCCCGTCAGTTGTTTTTTTGGTATTTCCGCATATCCGGCAAGCAGCTCATAAAGCAGTCCCCCCACCGAATTCTTTTCGGCAAGTTTCAGAATACTGTCCCAGTCTCCGCCGGACTCATCTACCGCCTTTATATGCTCCCGCAGATCCTTCTCCGTAAGATCATGGCTGTTTAGCGCCATACACAGAAGCATCAGCAGATCATCAAATGCTTTCATGACTTTTCTACCTTTTTTTGCTTAATTATCCATCTTAGCCTTATAGTTTTCAGGCCAGATAGGTTTGTTATACTCTTCAGGCGGTACCATGACGGATGTATCCATGGTAGCAAGTTCATACAGATTTCTCGGATTCTGCCGCAGGTAATATACGAGCAGATTATCATCCTCATAGAAAGTATGCAGTTCATTCGGATACATGGCATTAAATTTCTGACACCATACAAATGCCTTGGAATTTAATAATGTCCTCTGCCATAGTGTGTTATATACCATGGCAGTTTCGGGGAACCTTCCGAAAAACAGATTCGCGTACTCTTCAGATATGGTCTCTCTGACTATATCCGGCTGCACACTGGTACTTGCCACCGCTTCATAAAAAGGTGCATATTTGTCTTCAGCCAGCCACTTAGGTCCGCTGGCCAGATGATACTGAGCCCTCGATAGTACATTTTTCTCAATATAGATAAAAATATATTCCGTTGGTATAGTATATGTTACAATCTCTGAATTATTTATAAAACTTATCAATTCCTCATGGAAACCATAGCCCAATACCGGATATAATTCATCCGTGGTTGATACTATGGTAAAATTATTGGCACCATAACCCATGGTCCTGTTTATAGCATTGGTCACAAGAACACTGCTGTTATACCTGGTCAGCTCTATCATAAGGTATCCGTGGAAGTTCCCTGTGAGCTTGGCTCCGGCATATATCAGGATCACCATGATATACGCGATTATCATCCCGGTTTTTTCCTTGTTCCTATTAAGATTTTCGAATACAAATACTCCGATAACATCCACGGGTACAAGAAGCAATGCAAGACACATGATCTGGGCCACAGAGCACACCCTGTACTGTTCCAAAAGCTCCGGAAGTCCCATGTATCTTAGTGCATAGGTTATAGTAAACAGTATCGAGCCGATCACGATTACTATATATCCGTCAAACATATGTCCGTATAACGGGTAATTGGCGATCTGTATTCTCCTGATAAATACAAATATCCTTATAACCGCCCATATTATTAAGGCAAGTATAGACATCCCCACAAATACGGCAGCTCTTTTCTCACCGTACATCGCCGCATATGAGCCATTGTACAACCGGGTCATTGTCTTTCTGAACGGACTTGGTTCCGCGGTTTTTTCCGATACTGCATCCATAGAAGCCAGATCTTTTACTACATCGTTAACCCGATCTGCAAGAAAGAGAGTGCCTACTTTTCCGACTGCATTATTGTTTTTTCCCCGGTCATAATAGCTTAAGTCCGCATTTTCATTCGATGCTTTTTCTTTTTCGCGCTCTTTTCGTTCCTCTTCTTCTCTCTCTTTTTCCAGTTCTTCCTCACGTCGGTCCACAGCATCGGTGTCACCGTACAGAGCTTCAAACTGTTCCTTTGTGAGTATCAGAGACATCGCCCATCTGACAGAACCCTGGAAGTGATAACCCTCTGCCAATGCCCCCAGCATCGGAACTATGGCGATGAAGAGTCCTGCAAAACACGCTATTAAAAATCCCGGAAACTTCTTGGAGAAAAACCGGCCGATAAGTACACAAGCCCCGCCTATACACAGCATGACCGCCATGATGGTCGCATAAAAATGTGCCGCTATAGTTGCCGCCACCGAAAAAGTAAAAAGCAACAGATCGTCATCCTTCAAAAACATCGGGACTTTAGTCCGTTTATACTTTTTCCCGTTTTTAAAAAACCGGATAAGATATGTCAGACAGAAAAACATAGCCGGGAATCCGTATTCCTGAGGCATGGTCCATTGCCATCTGGCAAAACTGGATGCAGCAAGAAGACACTTTACATCAACAAACAGTATCAGTGCCAGCACAAGCATCGGAGTCCATTTCCACTTAAAAAGCTCCCTGAACATGATATATATGGAAACAAGTATGACAGAAGAAAAAACCGGCCCCGTAAACAACAGTGCATTATATATGGAAATACCGAAAGAGAAGTTCTCCATGGCTATCAGGCAATGCATAGCCTCAGGATATATACCGCTTGAGAATATCTGTCCGTTTACCAGATTATATGTCCAGGAATGATGAGTATACAGGTCTCCGAATCCGTATGAATTCTGCTCAAAAGAGTTTACCGAAAAATAAACAACTCCAAAAGCGACAAGTAAAAACAGAAGACCGTACTCTCCCCAATGACCCTCCATAAACTTAAGGAAGCTGTCCTTTGCCTGACCCGCTTTTCTCTTAATAAACCCGAAAATATCGGAAAACAGCGATTTAAGTCCGTATGTACCCGAGACAAAATACTTGCCTTTTAAAAGAGTCTTTCTTTCTATCTTGACATCTTTAAACAAAAAGAACAGGAAAGAACCGTAAAACAGAATATTTATAATAAACGGTTTTAACAATCCGATAAGACCGAGTCCCAAAACCACAGTATTTATAATGATAAGCTGGACCACGCTGCAGAATACAAACTTATATGTCCTGCTTTTTTTCTTTTTCAGATGTTTTTTAAATACTACCGAAGGCCAGAGATACAAAATAAAAAAATACGCCGTCAGTACTCTCCCGTATTCAAAAATCCAATATAACTTGTCCAAAACCAAAATCCTCCGACCCCTTAAAGTTCATGTCCGAACCTGATCATCAACCTATCCGTCCAAGCAGAACTCCTTCGGGATATGTCTCCTGATTTACAAACATAACCGGTCTGCCGGTATCGCTGTCACAGGCATATAAATATATACTGCCCCGTATATCGGGAATATGAACCTTAACTTCTTCCCTTTTTCCGGGTTTAATTCCGCGAAGTACTTTTTCACCGGCCAATACTCTTTGGCTTTCGCCCGCATCTCCGCAAACCTTAACGGACAGTTCCGTATCCTTATAAATCGGGGCAAAGCCCCTGTTTTCCACCGTTATGCACAATTCGAGCCCGTCACTTTCCCTGTATACTTCCGTATTATCAATCAAAAACCGGTATCCGAGATGTGCTCCGATATAGTCAAAATATGAACTGCCATTCCATATGCCCTTAATCCCTGTTTTCATTTCCTTCCAGCGATCCATCAGCTTTATATCGTGATATCTGTTAAGATATGTAGTCTGTTGCAATGCCAGCTCATCTATATATGTAACCGGTTCCTTGATCGTGGCAAAACCCTCACCGAAAAGTGCTTCGCCGCCATATGGAACGCTTTCGGCAACCTCACGTATAAACCTTAGTTCACTTTCCCGCTTCCATGGCTTTCTCCAAATCCCGCCATTGTCCGTATTATCATACGTCCCCAGATCCGTATCCGAACCGAACATCCCGTCATTAAATATGCCAAGCATATCCGCTTTCAGACTTTCTCCGGGATCGGGCTGAACTTTTATCTGTCGCCACTGAACCGGCCGCCTTACAGCCATGAACACCCTGTCTTTCAGATGTTTATAAAAAATCTCATACAGTTCCCGTAATCTATCCTCGGACGAAAACTTAGAAGTATGCATTTCTCCCCATCTGCCGACAAGCAAGCCCTGATAAAGGAAAATATCCCGGTAATGTCCGGCCGTAAATTCCGCAATCTGTACGGCGTGTGACTTTACGATATCAAAAGAAAACGGCTCCCTTTCCATTCCGCATCCTTCATGATCATAAACCACCCGTAAAATAACATCTTTTTTGTTTTTTCTGAAAAAGCCTATAACTCTCTCAAGATTGTCAAGCTCCGTGCCGCTTATCTCTCTTTCTCTTGCTGACGATATATCCGCAAGCAGCAGCACCAGACTATCTTTCGTACTCAAGACAGTATTTTTTTCAAATTCTTCCGGTGCCGTATCTGTCTCATACGTATAAAGTGTAAACCATCCCCTGAACGGATTTTCAGGGTTTATGGCAGCTTCCCTAAACTCAGCTTTATGAAATGACCTGTACTTACTTAGGTTTTTTAGTATTTTTATCATGTACGGCACCTTCCAGACCGTTCCTGAACAATCTTATCCTCATCCATACTGCTATAATGGAATACATCATTCTGATCATATACATAAACGGCTTCAGTCCCGAATGCATGCTTATACCTTGTTCCCTCACGTGCATTACCGCAGGGATCTCGGTGATATTAAAGCCCAAAAGGAGCATTTGAAGCAGCATATTTGCATCCGGGTATCTGTCATCAAAGTGATCATACCGCGAATAATAATAGAACGCCCTGTAGCTTAGCCCCTGAAGTCCTGTAGTAGGATCCGTTATCTTTGTGTGACCCAGTATTTTTATCAGGAAACGGAACAATTTTATTGCGGATTTTTTTGCGATTCCGACTTTAAACTCCGCAGCTCCCTCCAAAAACCTCGAACCAAGCACTATATCGGGCTGTTCCCCGTTACGGTCGGTTTCTTTCAGCTTTTCGTACAGCTTTTCGATATTTGTGATATCATGCTGTCCATCCGCGTCCATCTGGATAACATACTTATACTGATTTCTCACCGCATACTTATATCCCAGCTGAAGTCCGCTCCCGTATCCGAGATTAAAGATGTGGGTTACTACCCTGTAGCCCCTGTCTCTTACCAGTTTTCCCGTTCCATCGTTAGAGGCATCATTCATTACCAGAATGTCTGCCCACTGTGTTATCTGCTCTTTCTCAATACTATCAAGAAGCTTTCCGATGGTTTTTACCTCATTATAAGCCGGAATTATTATCAACAGTTCCTTACGTATTTTTTTCAACCTCTCCTCACCGCCTTTATATCTCCAGCAGTCTGTCTATGTTCTCCCCTTCTCCGTTGTTCTTCAATCCTGCTTTTTCGGAGATATGCTTTCTTAAGTTATCATCATGTATCAGTCCATATATTTTCCCCGCTATGCTCTTCGGATCAAACCTCGAGACCAGTCCGTCCTCACCGTCGATGACCTGTTCCCTGTTTCCGCTGCAATCCGATACGATGATGGGCTTCCCCAATACCTGAGCCTCCTGTACCGCAATACTTTTTCCCTCATACCTGCTGCAGTGCACATATATATCCGCTTCTTTTATATAAGGATACGGGTTATCCACCGAACCGCATAATATAAAATTCTCCTGTAAGCCCAGTTTTTTGATAAGTGCTTCAAGCTTTTCCCTTTGATCTCCTTCACCGAGCACATACCATCTGACATTTTCTCCGCGTTTCTTTAGCAAATAGCAGGCTTTTATCGATGTTTCAAAGGATTTTTGTGCCATAAGCCTGCCTACCGTCAGAAGACGTACCCCATCATATCCGTCCGTAAAGCCCGTTCCTTCCGCTGCTTTTTTCTTTATAGCTTCCGCATCGATGAGATTATGAAAAATCTCCACCCTGTCACAAAGCTCCGGATATATCCCCTTAAATACGTCAACCACCTCACCTGATACCCCGAATACCTTATCAAACTTAAGATAGCAGTCTTTATCAAGCAATCTGGTATAACCTGCTTTTCTGTAATCCACATGGATAAATGCCGCCTTTTTTACGGCCTGCACATGATCGGCCACAAAATACGCTGCCGCACCTTCTATAAATGCTACCGCAAGATCATATCTCATCCCCGGTATTTCCACACCATCCGATACAGCCCTCCACAATAGTTTATCGGGCATTACGCTTCCCGATCTGAGCATTTTGATCGTATTTTTGACAAAATAAGGCAAAAGTCTTATTATATTAAGCCTTTTAAACAGGCTTTTCACGCATGTTCCTGCAAGTATCCGTCTACCTTCACCCGAGTGTACAGACACCGCAACCGGCCTTTTGTTCAAAAGCCTTACTCCGGGCGGTGCATCATTTATCAGCTCGCCTTGTCCCGTAAGAACGTACAGTGACACCTCATACCTTGTTTTGTCTATGCGTTTAAGCAATTCCAGCAGTGCCTTTTCAGCACCTGCCCTTCCCATAGTATTCATTACGAAAAGGATTTTTTTCATTTTATCTTTGCCTCAAGCTCCATATCGCGTTCGGCAATATCCTTTTTGAGTTCAACTATCTCCTGGTTTAAAAGTGAGATATTCATGGCCATCTCAGTTTGCTTTTTCGTGATAACGGAAATATAGCAGCTTGCATAAAACAGCCCGTATACCAGACAAAACCCGAGCACTATAAGAAGAGCCATGCCTGCTTCGCTCATATACAATATCCATCCGTTGGGTCTTAAGACTATTCCGGCTATGATAAATACCAGCGCCACAAACCCCCATACAATCGAGAACGGCTCCGCAAGCTTTCTTTTTGCCAGTAAAAACACATCTGCCAAAAGTACGACTACTCCCGCCAAGATTAAAATAATCTGTAAGAAAAGACCATAATCCATAATACTAAATTATTGTTCTCCTTCCCTGCCCGTTCTGTCATTTACGGATTTCCTGTTAAATACGATATTGGACGGTTTTTCCTTGCCGGGACCGCGGTCAAGCAGATTTCCGTTACAGAAAATATGTACATCAAGGTTTTTCTCTATGTTCCTCAGCCTGAAATATGCAACGGTAAATCCCACAAACGAACCAAGCACAAGACCGAGTCCATACCATATAGCGGTAAAGTGACATGAAACGATCGTAAACAACAGTGTCGAAACACAAAATGAAAGAGCTGAAGCAAGCGCACCGTTTAAGTCACTGAAATAATACAGGAAAATAAGCTCCCCATACATCAGGAACATTATAAAATATCCTGCTGCAAGGCAAGGATATATCTGAAGTATCACACCGCCGAATCCAAACATGGGCATAAATATGATAAATACGAGGTACAAAATGACTGTAACTATAAACTGCAGACGGACAAGATTCATGATCTCATGTCTTAACTGTTCAAACATACGGCTCTTGGCATTCCGGATATCCATACCTCTTCCGCCTATGACCGCTTCCGAGTATTTCTTGTATCTGTCATGAAAATTCATCTCCATACGGGAGATAAATATAACACTTGCCGAAATATTGGTAAACATCGCAAGGCAGGTAGCCATATCATATGTGGTCATACATACAAATGTGTCGGCAACAACTATCCTCATTTCAGTGGTCCAGAAAACAAAGTTATGTATATACAGACCAAGAGTATAGAAAAAGTTGGTAAGTACCAGCTGCCAGTATTTCTTAAAATAATGCAGTACTCCCCTGTAATTCCCGCTGTTGACACGGAAATAGCTTCTGACGAGTGCCATCTCAAGAGTAGCTGTAAGTGCAAACCCGGCATCCAGTCCCAAAAGCATAGCCAGAGTCGTACCCATTCCGAATACTTTAACAAGTACCCATGAGAGTCCGACCGCAAGCGCCATTCCAAACAGGAAATACAGTGATATCCTTCCGTAATCCTTACATATGGACAGATAAAGCATGGAATAAAATACCAGCACCAATGCCATATATCCGCAGAATCCCGCAAACACAAATACAGTGCCTACTTTTCCGACCACCAGCTCCCAGATACAGAATGGTATGCCCACTATAGCACTGAACGAAACATTCAGGACAAGCCCCACAAAATAACAAGGGAGAATATCGTCATAATGCTCCTCATATATTATATCGGACAAATATCTGGAAAGTACAGCATTAAATGGAGAAGCTGTCAATAATCCGAAGATAAAAATGTATAAAACCGTGCATGCATACAGTTCCCGGCTGAAATAATTAAGTTTCGAAAACCCGAGAAGGAGCTGCATAAGTATAACGGCTCCAATAACCAAAAGCATGGGTGCTATAGTGATAATGGTACTGTAACCAAAGCCAATAAGGTTGGTTGTTATGGTATTTTTACTGTAAATTTTATTCAGCTTTACGCCTATCCCGGCCATAATCAGTTCCTTTCGATCGGTTTATCTTCCCTGTCCGGAAAATTAAACTTAAATACCCTGTTATACAGGTCTCTGTATGTTGACTGCATCTGGCTGAGCCGGTACTTCGCCTTGCATCTGTTGTATCCGGTCTCACCCATTTCCAGACGTTTTTTCTCATTCCTTGCCAGCTCCACCATCGCTTCGGCAAGCTCCTCGATGTTCATGATATGGGTAAGGATGCCGGCTTCGCCCAACTTATCATCACCTTCACCGTATATCAGTCCGAAGCAGTTGCCTACATCCGTAGCTATGACGGGCTTCTTAGCTGCGTAGCTCTCAAGTATGGTAAGCGGCTGTCCTTCACTTATGCTGGTAAGTATCGTAAAATCCATTCTTCCGAGATAATCTGTGACATTTATCCTTCCGGTAAATACCACATCCTTAAGGTTCATTATCTCTACCATATCAAAGCATTCTTTTGCATACTCTTCGTCTTCATCGACAGGTCCCATGATCCAGAGCTTAAGTGCCGGTACTATCTGTTTGGCAAATGCGAACGCCCTTATCATGGTCTTTACATCCTTTATCGGTGTAACACGTAGCACGGCTCCTATATTTATATATCCAGTGTCCTCTTCGGTTTTCCCCGGGAGATTATCAAATCTGGACATATCTATCCCGTTTGCCGTTATCATGATCTTGCTTTCATTACATCCAAGCTCTATCTGCAGTCCCTTTGCATGTGCGTAAAGGGATGTCACCGCATCCGCTTTTGTGTATGCAAGAACAGCCATTTTCTTAAATTGGTCTATCCAGATATTTTTATATATACCCGCAACCCATGTTGCTTTTATAAGCTCTTCCTCCCGTTCACGGGCATATATGCCATGCTCGGAAACTATAAGACCGCATTTATATTTTGCTTTTGCCATAGCTCCGAGAACTCCCGCATATCCTGTCGCCACACAATGGTATATATCTGCTCTCGGTATCGGAGTTTTTAAGATCAAAAACAGCGGAAGATATATCGACCTCATGGTCCATAGAAAATCCGAGAAATTTATCTGGGTAAAGCTGGCGTCATAAAACTCCTGAATAATATGCAGAAAATCAGCACCCATAAGAAGATCGTCTATGGAAAAATCCTTTTCAAAAAGTCTGAAGACATTATCCCAGTCAGGTTCTTCGTTCATAATGATGCTTCTTAGGGCTTTATAATACTTTTCCGAAAAGTGTGTTCGTTTCCCGCTTTTATGCTTCTTTCCCCAATCATAATCACTTAGGTATGATTCATATACCGCAAGCACATTATCCGGAAGTTCATACGCAAATTTTGCACTTTGCGCCCTGTCGGCTATTATGGAGAGGATTACAAATTCATGCTCCGGAAACGCCTTTATCATACTGTTTATCCAGCCGGACACACCGCCGACCACATAGGGATAACAGCCTTCAGCTACTATACATATTCTCATTTGCCACCTGCATTCCGGCTGCATCTTTTAAGTGCAGCTCCTGCTCGTTTTCTAATTAAACGCTCCTTCATACTTGTATATCTCATCCGAATCCTTAAGATGTATGACTGTTTCTCCGGGCTTAACCTTCAGCAGATATGCATCCTTCTCAATACGGGTAAATTCGGCATTTTCCGAGATGCTTTCTATTTCACGGTCATGGGTTCTGAATACAAAGAAGTTCTCATCTGCTCCTTCGGACCTTACTACTACGGTATCTTTATCCTGTTTTTCTGTACTGTATTTAACACTCAGCATCTTTCTTATACGTGCATCACTCTCCGAGATCGTGGTTGCATCAAACACAAGTCTGTCGGACCAGTACGAAGTAACATAACTGAAAACATGATCGAAGAATACCTGCCACTCATCCTCCTCTGTCTCGGGCCACATAATCTTATTCATGTCCACCAGAACATTTGTATACCCTAATGACGTAAGAAGGCTCTTATACAGCAGTGCGTTTTTGAAGCTGTACTTATCCGCCCTGTTTGTCGCATACTGTAGTGTAACATTTTCGGCACAAAATGAAATAGCACTGTCGTTTTCTCTTTTCCCGCACACTATGGTTCTTACTTCGGGCTCGTCTTCATCAAGTACCTTTATCACAGCATCGTCCCACTCACTCAGATACAATGCTCTGAATTGATAGTTGATCCCCGATTTTTTATAGAAATCCCTGCTATACCTTGCTTTCGCCGCCAGACTGATATCTCCCCGGTAATCAAGTGACCTTCCCGCCTCGGCGTCAAGTTCTTTTAACTGCTGAAGATAGAATTTTACTTCATTGTATTCGGCATCTTCCGAACTCCTGTAGTCATATCTGTCGGATATAAAGCAAGTCATGCTGAATTCACTTCTTGCAGCCATGGATATTATGCCGGGCCATGCTATATCCCTCTGGAATGTCTCGGAATTACGACTGTATATTGACCTGAGCTTTTCCGAATTTTCTTCCGAAAGATAAGGAAAATCCGAAAAAACTATACTGTTTGCATTTACTACCGGATACAGATAATATTCCTTGGTATCATATATCATAGAATCAAGAAATCCTATACCCATCATTCCCTGCAGATAGTCCCCGTTTACCGCATAGATAAACGTCCCGTTATAATAACTTCTCCAGATCATTTTCGGGAAATCGTAAGGGTGAACCTCATCCTCATCCATAATACCAACTATGTAGGTCTTAGTCCCGAGTCCGGTATCATACCAGGCTATATCCAGATCTATATCCTCATACTCAGCCTCTTCCGGCTTAGCCTTATTGGCCGCATACACCGCTTCACCGCCAAAGAGGAAACCCGAAAATATCTGAACTCCCTCCACATGTACATTAGGCTTTACCACTTTGGTGATCCCGAGCAGCTTTTTGAGCCTTTCGTCACTGTCAACATAAGAAGCATCCGGAAGGTCACCGAAGATAATGGTTGAACCCATTGCTGTCAGCTCTTCTATCTTATATGTCTTATGCTTCATATCAAAGGTTGAGGGGTCTATGATAATGGCTTCCACGTTTTTTTCTTCCGCAGGTGCCGGTATCTCGTCAAACACCTTTAATTCCTGTCTGGTATATGTGCACCACTGTCTTACGGAATCTCCCACACTTCCTTCTATATCACCTATAAACCACACACACGAATCAGCATGACTGACTTCCACGTCCGAGGCTTTAAGGTCCACTTCCGTAACATGTTCGTTCACATCATAATTATTTCCCCGTGCCTTCATAACCTGCGAAAACTGAAATATGAAGAGCAAGGTTATCATCATAAGAAAAATACTGAAATAATCCCTCTTTGATAGCATTTGTCACCTCATTAACTAAAGACCCTTATCAACTCAAGAGTTTCCTTGTCTATAACTACCGGAGATGTCTTTAACTCTTCCAAACATCTGAAGAAATCTTCTCTGCGGTTCATGGCAAAGAAAAGTTTCAGCTGACATGTGTATGCCGATAAAGAAGATGCACAGTGTATCTTTATTCTTTCACACCATTTTTCACACTTTTCATAATCTTCTATACCGAGGAGCCTCAATATTATGGCTTCAAACTGTTCAGCCGAAATACTGTCCGGTTCACCCATATACAATATTTCGCCGACTGCTTCCATGATACCGACATAATTTCTCTGCTCCATTTCGATAAATACCTTTTGCCCAAGCACCTGTTCCATGTAATCGATCAGATTTCTGCACTTTTCGTATTTATCCGGCTCATCATCCAGGATGCTTTTATATTCTTTATCCACCACCGTGCGGAAATCGTTAAGTGCATCCTGAAGCACCGAAGCCGCATAGTGGGCTGTCTCGGTGTCCTCACTGTTAAGCGCAAGAGTTATGGAAGCAAGTGAGTTTTTAATATCACTGCTTACAACACTCATCATCAGCTTTCTTAAATCCTGCTTTTCAGTTATGGCTATCGCCTCTTCAAGCGGGATCATATTTCGTTCCTTATCTTCATCTGCCTTGGTCTCAAACTTAGGATGATCTTTTCCGAAGATAACGTCCTCCAAGTCTACCGGCGCAGACATAAACACCTTATACCACAGATACGACACTCCGAAAAAAATGACTCCCACAACCGGGCATAAAAGCATGACAATGGTCTTTATAAGAATACTTTTTTCTTTGTTCAGCCTGATCACCGTATTTAAAACATAATAAACTACGGCAATGATCAGATTGATGACAAGAAGCGATATTATCAGGATACTCTGTCCGGTCGAAGACATACCACACCATCCTCCACTATTTCCGTATCAATGCCAAGGTTTTCAAAACGGTTCACAACAAATGCCGAATCAGCTCTGCTGGTATTTGCAAGAAGTACTTCCAAACCATCATCCGTCATTCCCATAATATCGGACTGTCTTAAGGTTTGGGAAATCCTGTTGCTTAAATCAAACAGATCTTCGCCTTTACTATGACCCACCTTTAGCAGTACGCATTCCGCAAGTCCTTCCCTTTCTGCATTTTGAAATGCATTAAGTAGCAGCATGAATGCTTCCGTTTCCAGAACTTTTGTACCTTCTATATAACGTTTTTCCTGTAATGCCTGCAGGTACCTGTTGGATCTGACTACCGCACCTTTAATAAGCGCACTGATGACTACCAGCTGATTGGCCTCGCCTAACGTCATATTTTCCCAAGAGAGCGTCCAGATCATTAAAATTATCTGAGGCTTGTCATCATCATCGAAGATCATGTTTGCCATCATAGGAAGGTTTTCTTCCATCTTCCTGTTTATATATACTTTATGATCTGCCAGAACCTCATACATCTCCCCCAGCTCTTCCTTGTATTTTACAGAGTTTCCCAGGACTCTGGCTTTTTTGGATGTAGCCGAGAACAAACGTGCATACCTGTCGTTCACTACATTATAAATACTGACATCCTTGCTTTTTACAAGATTAGAGATCATATCTGCCGCGTAAAAAAGCACTTCTTCCGGACTTCGCTGATCAAGTGCGGAGGTTATGCTATATATTTTTCCTATACTGTCATTCTGGTTGACCAGCTGGGTTTCAAGTGCGTCCTTTACACGCACATTGCTGCTGTTGATATCCCTCATGTCTCCCAGCTGTCCGGAGAGGAACTCCTTCTCTTCAATGCTTTCTCTCTTCAGCTTAGTGATCTGATCCCTCATATATCCGACTACCAGACCCAATATGAATATCTGTGCTATCCAGACGTAGGTGTTGGTATCCAACATAAGCTCAAATCCCGACTGAGTGTACATCTGGCGGAAGCAGAATCCAAGTGTGGCAAGGACCGCAGAAAATACAGCCTGCTGCTGACCGTACACAATGGAAAAAATGAGAACATATAGTAGATAGAAGTCCAGGTTTGCAAAGTATTTGCTTCCAGTCGTCCTGTTATTAAGCATAAAGAACGGTATGAACGCTATGATATTTTCCACAAACGGTATGGCAGCCTTAAGCAGCCATCCGCCACGGTCAAATATCCTCTCTATCAGTGTTTTTTTCTTCTCTTCATCATTCCAGAATGCCGCTTTGTTCAGCATCATGGTTCTTGCTATTCGTTTTATTATTCCTTCATCATTGCAATAATACTGCTTTCCAAATTCACTTACAAATCTTTCATTCGAAAGAACGATACGCTTTTTTTCTCCCGGAAGACTCATAATCTGTGTATCGTTTCCGTAATACTGTTTTATGATAGCTGCAATCTCAGGTTCAGCCTTCTCCTTACAGGATGAGATATTATAAAGAGTATACTTGGGGGAATCTGCCACGGATGCACGATAAATAAACTCTACGGCATCAGTTTCGTAAAGAAGTGCAAATCTGCTGTTTTCATTTGCTGTGACCTTTTTGCTGTCAAATGCTTCAAGGCACATTTTAGTGCACTTATCACGGCACTCGCTTCGTTTTTTGGGTATAACATAGACATGGTCGAGACGGAGCGTTATAATGTCCCTTTCACGACTCACACGATAGCTCTCACACATCTCTTCCGCCTGTGCAAGAAGCATGTTTTTAACTCCGATGGGAGTGGGCTGATCATCTTCCGTAAGATCCTCATCACTGTGTACGCTATACACCTCATCGGAAGAAAGATAGACAAATCTGCCTTTGTTTTTCATGGCGTAGCTCATAAGTATATTCATCAGCCCTGATGAATACTGTACGGCGTCAGCCTCTTCATTATTCCATTTATAATTGGTATCGTATGCTCCTAAGAATATGGTCAGATCCATATTGATACTTTCAAAGATCTCGTTCAGACAGGCACAGTCATACGGAAAATTATATCTTTCAAATACCTTCTGATAGGGTGCTTTATCCTGTCTGGTTCCCGTAAGAAGGTATACTCTGTGGCCTTCCTTTTTAAATTTGATGATCAGGCTGTTTATCAGGCTGCCTGAACCGCCTATCAGCAGTACGTTCACTATGCCTCCTCGTATGATCTGCCTGCCTGATGAACCGGCAGGCAGGATATCCGCTTGACTCCGCATTTATCCAAGCTTATATCCAAAGTCCCTCAGCTGCATTTCAAAACCTACTATATCCTTCAAAATATCTTCAGGCTTTGAATTGTATCTGTTGCCTAATACTTCCGCAATCTCTTCATTGCTCCTGCCTTCTTCCATCTGTTCTATTATTTCCATTCCGGTTTTACTCATGGTCAAAGGCTTTTTATATCCGGGAGGTTCCTGTTCTAAGTCAATCAGCCAGTACACCCCTGCGGCAGAGCGTAATGTAAAACGCTTATTCATTCATTCTCCCCCTTATTGTAATATGCAGTGCAGCCTCATTTTCAAAAAATATTTTGATTTTCCGATTTTTGAGCACACACCACCAAATATTCATTATACATCCATAACCTCTATTTGTAAAGTCATTTCTGCCGGTATCAGTTTTCTGACATCTTACTTCATTATCAAAAGATTCATATGTCAACCTTTTTTTATTTTTCTTGTAAATTTATCACAAATGACAAAACAAAGTTTCGTCTTGACACACTTTTCAGCGAGACTACAAAAGTGGTTATTTTTTGTTGATAATGTGGATAAAATGGTTTATAACTCAAAAACATCTATAAATAAGTCACTTTTTTGTTGATAACTTTTATTTTCATCCACAAAAGAAATCCATTTTTTTCCGGTGACTTAAGTCTTGTGCTTTTGAATCTTTGTGCAAATTGCACAAAAAGCAAAATGTCAATACCTTTTCCGGCGTTTATAATTGTCGGACTTTCAGACACAAAAGACATCAATGACAGAAAAAACGGATTTATAAATAATTTAGATATAAAGGTTTTGTTGAACAAATCCTTATTATATGCTATGATATGGTATACAAAATCCAAAAAGAAACGGAGAATCAACCATGAGCGATCTTAAAATCTACGACACCGTGATAATAGGGGCAGGTCCGGCAGGTATGGCGGCTGCCATATATGCAGCCAGAGCCGAACTTTCTTTCATTTTACTCGACCGTTCGTACGCCCCCGGCGGACAGGTATTGAACACCTATGAGGTGGATAATTATCCGGGGCTTCCGGGACTGTCCGGAGGAGAGCTTTCGGATGCTTTTAAAAAGCACTGCGACAAACTCGGATGCAGCTTCGTCACAGCCGATATTACGGATATTACTCCCGGATATATCGCTCCTAACGGGTTTTTTAATGAGATAGACTTAAAAACACACGGTCTTGATTCGATGATAGATCTGGTATATATGATATCTACCGCCGAAGGGGAATCTTATCTTACAAAAAGCGTGATAGCAGCTACCGGTGCTTCCCACAAGAAAGCAGACATTGACGGCGAGGATGAATTTACCGGCGTAGGCGTTTCTTACTGTGCTACCTGTGACGGAGCTTTCTTCAGGAAGAAGGATGTAGCCGTTGTAGGCGGAGGCGATGTTGCATTAGAGGATGCGATCTTCCTTTCAAGGCTCTGTAAAAAAGTATATATCGTACACAGGCGTGACGTATTCCGTGCCGCAAAGAGTCTGGTATCGAAGGCTGATGCCATCGAGAACATCGAATTTGTCTTTGACAGCATTTCAAAAAAGATCTCGGGTAATTCCAACGTTGAAGAACTATTGGTCAAGAATGTTAAAACCGGAGATGAGCGTGCTCTTGCCGTATCAGGTGTATTTGTTGCCATAGGTATCACTCCCGCTACAGACCTGTTCAAGGACCTCGTAGCCTGTGATGAGGCCGGTTATATCCTGGCTGATGAATCCGGCAAAACCTCGATGCCCGGTATTTTCGCAGCAGGTGACATCAGAAAGAAACCTTTAAGGCAGATCATTACAGCTGCAGCGGACGGTGCTAACTGCATCACAAGTGTAGAAGGTTATCTTATGAAATGATAGCTTCTATACCCGAATGGTATCCGTCAAAACCCCTCGAAAATGCCTTCAGCGTTTCTCAATAAACATAATACCGGAGAATACCAGATGAAAAAACAGGCCCAATTGCTTGAGACCAACAAACATGTTGTATACGGATGTATTTTTATATTTGCCGTACTTTTGTCCTTTACCGCTACCAACAATCCCTTTCTGGCCGGTAATACAGGGGTGGATTCCTCGGTATTTAATTATGTCGCCAAAGTGATCCGTCATGGCGGCATGCCTTACAAGGACACTTTCGATCATAAAGGCCCCTTGATCTACCTGATCGATGCTTTGGGCCAGTTGATCCATGATCCCTTGGGAGTCTGGTTTATCGAGCTTATCACTTTATCCGTTATCTTTTTATTTGCCTATAAGACAGCTAAGCTGGTCGGCTGTAATAATAGCAAGTCATTAATAGTCGTTCTCTTATGTATGCTTTCAATGGCTCTTTATTTCGAAGGCGGTAACTTTGTCGAAGAGTATGCCTGCTTATTCATAATGATCCAGCTTTATATTTTTGTACTCTTCTTTACGGATAAGGAAATAAGTAATCTTAAGCTTATAGTCAGCGGGATCTGCTTCGGTGCCGTATGCTTACTACGTCTCAATATGATCTCATTATGGATTGTAATGTGCATCGGAGTACTTATCAAATGTATCAAAGACAAAAAGCCGCAAAAGATCGGCAGATTCATCCTATGGTTCCTAACCGGTGTATGTATAATAGTACTTCCGATAATGATCTGGCTTATCGCCGGCGGCGCATTTAAACCGTTTATCGAAGATTACTTTTCATTCAACATCCTTTACAGCAGTTATCCCGGGAACGGTACCCTCATAAATATCGTAAAGGCCGTTGTCATCTTTATGATGACCCCGCCGGTGCTTCTTAGTATATGCATCCTGGCAATTGTAGGATCTAAGGATAAAAAACTCCTTGACCTGCTGTGTTTAGCCGCATTATTCTTATCGATCCTTATGGAGTGCATGGCCGGCCAGAGATATCTGCATTACGGAATGATATTTTGTCCTATCACAGTATATGCGTTTTCCAAAGCGTTTACCTCCGAGCACATAACACAACTAAAAATATTCAAGCATAAGGCAAAACTTCTTATAGGTGTATGCGCAGCCCTGGTACTGTGTATTGTAGGACTTACAGTCATAGGCATCCCATTAGAGTCACTTGTAAAAAAAGTGACCGGAATGTACAGGACCGAAGAGTTTACGGAAGCTAAGGAAGTATCCGATATCGTTGTGGCAAATTCAGATGGAAACGACAAAATAATCGTACTTGGGATCAACGATATCATTTACCTGTTATCCCACAGAGAGGCGTCCTCCAAATACTCGTATCAGAAACCTATATTATTGATCGACCCCGAAAGAAAAGAAGAATTTTTAGCGGATATGCGAAAACTTGAAACCAAGATCATAGTGACCGGTAAGGACAATGAGATCAAAACTTTTATCGAGGACATCATATCCGAACACTACACTCTGATCGGGACTATCGGCAAACTGGAGATATATAAGAAATCATAATAATTAATGGTATATTACACTTATGATTTTACATCACAATTATAAAGCCCATGAGATCATATCCCATGGGCTTCTTTTTTATGTATGCATTTAAAATCCGTTTTCAGATCAAAGTACATCTACCTTACGTACACCTGCTATTGCCTTGATAGCATCAACTGCACTTGCAGCTGCTTCCTTTGCATCGATAAGGCAGTAGCCTACTTTGCCACGCTTGCCGTCCTTAACTGCGTTGATAACAAGACCAACACCGTTAACTTCTGTTACGATATCAGCTATAGCTTCTGCATCGTAACGTACTGCGATTCTTACGCCTGTCTTTGCACCAAGGTCTACTTTGGGGTAGTTTACTGAGTTGATGATGTTTCCGTTCTCTACATAGTCAACTACCTGCTTAACTGCCATAGCTGCACAGTTATCCTCTGCCTCTTCTGTGGATGCTCCGAGGTGAGGGATAGCGATAGCGCCTGCCATATTAGCGGATGCGGGGTTCGGGAAGTCTGTAACATACTTACGTACCTTGCCGGATTCAAGTGCAGCCTTCATAGCCTCATCATCAACAAGAAGGTCACGAGCTAAGTTAAGTACGATAACGCCGTCCTTCATAAGAGCGATCTTTTCAGCGTTGATCATCTTCTTTGTATTCTTCTCGGGATCGGGATCGTCGATAAGAGGAGTATGTACTGAGATGAAATCTGCATTCTTGTAGATCTCATCACGGCTTCCTACTATCTCAATAGCGGGATCAAGAGCTGCCTTAGCAGCGTCGCTTAAGAAAGGATCGAAGCCGATAACCTTCATGCCCAGTCCGAGTGCTGCGTTACCGAGAGGTCCGCCGATAGCGCCAAGTCCGATGATACCGAGGGTCTTGCCCTTGATCTCGGTTCCTGCAAATTTGCTCTTTCCTTTTTCTACGAGCTTAGCTACCGTCTCGTCATCCTTAACGGTCTGTACCCAGTTGATACCGCCTACGATATCACGTGAAGCCAGAAGCATAGCAGCGATAGCAAGCTCCTTAACGGCATTTGCATTTGCACCGGGAGTATTGAATACTACGATGTTCTCATCTGCACAGCGGTCAAGCGGGATATTGTTTACGCCTGCACCGGCACGTGCGATAGCCTTGAGTGTAGCCGGGAACTGCATCTCATGCATAGCTGCTGAACGAACGAGAACGATATCAGCCTCATCAAAATTCTCTGTTACTGTATAGTTGTCGGTAAGGTTAGCCATTCCGACAGGTGAAATCTTATTTAAGCAATTAACCTTGAACATATCTTTATCTCCAATCTCTATTATTTGTCATTCTGAGCGAAGCGAAGAATCTTTACAGATCCTTCGGAACGTTGTTCCTCAGGATGACACTCCTGTTAATCTTTAAGCGTTCTTAGCTTCATAATCTTTTAAGAAATCAACAAGTGCCTGAACACCTTCGATAGGCATAGCATTGTAAATGGAAGCACGGAGACCGCCAACGCTTCTGTGGCCTTTAAGGTTATCGAAGCCTGCTGCCTTTGTAGCTGCTACTACTGCCGCATCCTTATCTGCATCGCCTGTTACGAAAGGTACGTTCATAAGTGATCTGTACTCCTTCTCTACAGTACCCTTGAAGAGCTTGCTTGAATCAAGATAATCATAAAGGATAGCTGCCTTCTTCTTATTGATCTCGTTCATAGCCTCTAAGCCACCTAAGCTCTTTAAGTACTTAAATACCTTACCGCATACATAGATAGCCCAGCAGTTAGGTGTATTGTACATAGAACCGTTCTTAGCATGAGTATCGAATCTGCAGTATGTAGGTACAAAGTCAGGGAGATCCTCACGGATAAGGTCCTCACGGATGATAATGATAGCAAGACCTGCAGGGCCTACGTTCTTCTGTACGCCGCCGTAGATAAGACCGTACTTTGTTACATCAACGGGCTTGCTTAAGAACATTGAAGACTGGTCGGATACTAATATCTTACCCTTTGTATTGGGAAGCTCCTTGTATGTAGTACCATGAATGGTCTCGTTCTCACAGATATATACATAATCAGCATCATCGTCTATAGGAAGGTCAGATACATCAGGGATATAGCTGTAATTCCTGTCTTCGCTACTAGCGATAACATTTACCTTACCGTACTTCTTAGCCTCAGAAGCAGCCTTCTTTGACCATGCACCGGTAACGATATAATCTGCTACGCCGTTCTTCATAAGGTTCATAGGGATCATAGCGAACTCAAGTGTAGCTCCGCCCTGTACAAAGAGAACCTTATAATTATCCGGGATACCCATAAGGTCACGAAGATCAGCCTCAGCCTCATCTATGATCTGCTGATATACCTTGGAACGATGGGACATTTCCATAACGCTCATACCGCAGCCACGGTAATCAACTACCTCTTTTGCGATCTCCTCGAGTACGGGCAGGGGCATCATTGCGGGACCTGCTGAAAAATTGAAAACTCTTGCCATTTTAATAATCCTCCTTTATATAGGGCAGCGCTCATCTTTTGGCGACTGCAAATTGTACAAAAAATAACCCCATATATGCATACACATATATGGGGCGAAAATCAATAATATTCCGCGGTGCCACCCAAATTATCATAAATCATGACATCTCTTATGACGATATAGAGGTCGTCTCCCTCCGACTCATCGCCGGCAGCTCCGAAAGTGGAGTGATCCAAGCCCTTACTGCCTCGCACCTTCCGGCAGTTCTCTGAAAAGTTCTTTTGAATCGTAGCTTTCATCATCGCTGAAACTTTAGCGCTATCATACATCTAACCAAACGAAATGTCAAGGACTTTTTTTAGCCGAAATAAATATTTACCTTACCCATGCCGTTGTCAATCTTGGCATCGATCAGGGGAGCATTGGGATCCATGCTGCAGTTACCGAATACGTTTATGGAACCGAAGCCGTTATCCTGCTTCATGCGGAATCTGTAAAAAGGAGGAATATACACATTTACCTGTCCGAACCCGTTTCCGATCTCCAAACGTGAGCCATTCTCATCCACATATACGTTATCGTAGTATACGATACAGTTACCGAAGCCGTTATCTATTTTTACTCTCTTAAGATTTGATGAATGAAGATATCTTGTGAGCTTTCCGAAGCTGTTGGATATCACGATATCCTCTCCGTCATCGGTCGGGGTACCGAAGTTTTCCTGAACTGAACCTTCCTCCTTGACAGGACCGACCTCTCCCCTTAAAAATCCGGGAAGCCCTCCTTTACCGCCCTGGCCACCCTGACCGCCTCCTTGGCCGCCCTGGCCGCCTTGCCCGCAATTCGGTGACCAGTCATTTATATATCCGCCGTTACTTCTGCTTCCTATGGATTTTCTGTTACCGCTGCCGCATATAAAGGTCAGGCCTGCTGCTGCAAGTGCAGCCACACCCATGGTTCCGGCAAATCCGAAGCCCGTAAATATCCCAAGATAATTACTTGCTATATGTGCTATAAACGCTAACGGCAAAAGCATAAGAAAAAAGTTTTTATGGCGGATCCCGTCTACTGCAAGAACACCTGCTATACCGCATAATATCATTTTACCTATGGGAAGATCGGGTATGATCCCAAGCTTCCTGCCGACTATTCCGCCTGCAAGTGCAAGCAGTCCTATTCCAAGCATCATTCTTCTTGCTTTCATTTATTTATCCTCTTTTCTTCAAGTCTGTTCATGAGTTGCTTTAAGTAATTCCTGGAAGCATAGGCTCTTTTTACCGTTCCGTTAAATTCTATCTCGGAAGGCCCCGTTATATTCCTCTTTACCGACCTGATATTTGTTATATTGGCTATAGCCGATTTTGATATCCTTACAAACGATGTCGGAAGCAGTTCTTCCAGTGCATACAGTCTCTCTTTGGCGGTATATATTTCTTTTGTCGTATGTACCGCAAGGAAGTTTTCCGTGGTCTCCAAAAACAATATCTCATCCAAAGAGAGATACAGGACCGTATCTCCTTTATAGACTTCGAGTTTCAGCTTATCGCTTACTATCCCGGATAACTGTTTTTGAAGCATCATGACTTCCTCAGATAATGTATTGCACCGGATGACCACTTCTTCCTCATTCCCATAAGAAGGATCTATTTCTACGCGTATTTTCATTTTTTTCTCCGGGGTATGGATGAAAACCCTTCATTTCGGGTTTTCTTTAATTGATGAGTTTACTATACTTGATAGCTGTTCATTTGTAAATAGCAAAATGCCAAGAGGTAAATTTTCGGGGTTAAGAAGTAAAAATAAGCAAATCGAAAGATTTTGGTATGTATTCGGGTTGCAATTTGTCCCTTTTCTTTTCTTTACATATATGTATAATAAAAACTGAAGATATCTTCAGGGAAGAATATAATAAGAGGAGGCTTATAATATATATAAAATCAAAAAAAGGAATTAGCAACTAATTCATTACTTGTTCACGTATACAATTATTAAGTATTACCGAAGAAGCGGTCTCATCCCGCAGGTGAGACCGCTCTTACTCCTCCATAATTTTATACCCTTTAACAAATACTGTCTTGATCTGTGCGCCGGCACTCTTCAGGTTCTTACGGAGCTTCTTGATATGGTTATCAACCACCCTGTCATTACCGAAGAAATCCCTTCCCCATACCAAGTCGAGCAAAGTATCCCTTGAAAACGTCCAGCCCGGACGCTCCATAAGCACCGATAGCATTTTAAGCTCCTTAGGGGGCAGTTCTATCTCTTCTCCCGTTACCCTTACGGTAAGTGCACGCTTATGAAGCTGTATATTACCGCATACCAATATGTCATCGAGCACTGTACCTTTTGAACGCTTGATAAGTGCATTGACCTTGGCCAGAAGCTCGGCTATGGAAAACGGTTTGCATACATAATCGTCGCAACCGAGTTCATATCCGTATAATCTGTCTTCTTCGCTGGTACGCGCGGTCATAAATATCACCGGTACATCCATACTCTTTCTTATTTTTACGATAAGGTCAAACCCGCTCATCTGCGGCAGCATCACAACCAAAAGGATCAGATCGTAGTTATTTTCTTCTATTTTATTAAGACCTTCCAGCCCCGACTTGGCGATATCCATCGTATATTCCGGGGCCTTCTCGGAAAAATAATCAATGATGGCTTCTCGGATCTTCGGATCGTCTTCAACCAACAAAATATGAGACTGCATCTTTTCACCTCTAAAAATATCGGTTATAATCTGATAAAAACTGTCTATAGTCAATCCGGTAAATAAATTATACCAGAAGATGTATGCCTATGACAACCATTTTCTCAAAATCACCTTACAGGTAAATATCTTGTTTTTCCTGTCATACGAAAGCTTCATTTTCCAGCCGCGTTCCCGCGCTATACCGTTTGCGATGGAAAGTCCGAGTCCGGTACCGGAACCCGCGGTACGGCTTTCATCTCCCATCTCCAAGGGATCAAGCAGGTGTTTGAGATTTTTATTGTAATGAAGCTCCGCTTTATTCTTTATAGTAAAATACCTGATAGCTCCAAATACCTCTATGGTCTCTCCGTCGAAGGAATACTTTATGGCATTGCTTATAAGATTATCCACCAAGATCCCGATTATCCCCGGATCGCCTTCTAAGTAGCTTACCCCCTCCTGTTTGATCTTGAGATTTTTATCCTCCAGTCTTTCTTTATATCTGCTTTCGGCCTTTTTTACCAGTTCCGAAAGATGTACGACTTCACTATTCTCCGGATCATGATCGGGTTTATTTGAGACTTCGATATTCTTGTTTATAAGTCCCTCTAAGTACTGTGCATTCTCCACTATCTGATCTGCATAATAGCCGTGCTTTTCACGATGTATATTATCCTTCAGGTTCTCGCCGAATCCCTGCATGATCATAAGTGGTGTCTTTAAGTCATGCGCCATGGAGTTGATCAGAGATCTGTGAAAACAGCTTTTCCCTTCAAGAGAGTAAAAACGCTTAAGCCAATACAATGCAAGGAGAAGGAAGAACCCCGCCAGGCCGATATACACCGGAACCATGGATCTGTAAAACTCCTCCATTTCCCTGCCAAGACCGTTTTTAATGATGCAGAAAAACATTACTCTTAATTTTTCGCCGTCTGCTCCTTCCAATATATTATAGTATTCAAGAGAAAGATCACCTTTTAACTCTGAAAAAGGTACCTTAAAGCCTGAATATGGATTGCCATCTTTTTTAAGCTGCAATACTTCATAATTACCAAATCCGAATGCAGAAGGATCATCTTCACCGATCAGATGCGTCAAAAAGCGATGCTCCAAAGACTCCAGATTAAAGTATTCATTTGGATGCAAAGACCACGAATCCCAACAATAGCAAAGATATGTAAAATATCTTGCAGCTTTATCTCCGTAACTATCCAGACTTTCTGCGATCATTTCGGACTCGGTAAGCGGATTTAAAGAATCATTTTTATGAGGTAATACCAGAAGGTTAGTGTCGCCGTTCAGGTTTTCCATCCTGACAAAGCCTTCCGTTGATTCATCCACACTTGACAGCAAAGTATATTGGAGCTCATATGAACGATCGGGATCAGCCAAATCATAAGCTCTGATATTAACTATCAATGGGCGAAATTCATTTCCCTTTCGATATCCTTCTGAAAGATAAACACCATATGAATCGGATACAAAATAACCTTCTTTACGTAAATCATCTATCGACCTGTATACTCCGTTAAACATATCCCTGGGGCAACTTAGATACGTTGCTCCGTCTTCTTCTATTAATTTCATTATCACAGTGTTATCTTCATCAGACCCTGCAGATGATAAATCAAGTTTCAGGTTTCCTCCGTTTCCTTCATCATATAATCCGGTACGCCAATACCCATATACTTCCCCTTCGGTATTATGCTGGATATATGATAATATATCATCCATAAAATCATTAATCAATAACTTGTTATTATCCTCTCCTGATTCGGAAGGCTTTAAGTTTTTTCTCATCGACTCCAGATCAAATTCAATGCTTTTCTTAAGCTGCGTACGCATATCCGCAACGTTAACCTCAACAATATCCTGACCAAGCCACCCTGTTAACATAACGCATATCAGCAGCCATAATAACATGTATCCCAGGATAACAAATATAGCCGGATGTTTTTTATTCAGTTCTTTAATCCTCCTGAACATACCTTCATCTCCTATAATAATCAATTACAGAATCACTTGGCAAACAGATCATATCCATTTTCTTAAAATAACCTTAATGACAAACCATTCCTTTTTCTTATCATAATTCATTTTCATCCTCCAGCCGCGTTCCTGTATTATCCCATATGCTGTTGAATAATCGGCTTCTTTATCAGGATTATCACGTCTGCTTTTTATCATAAATGAACTGTTTTTACCGATAATCGTGATCGCAGTCCCTTCTGCAGTACTATTTATGACATTAGAAAAAATATCTTCTGCCATAAGTTTCAGGACCTCCGGATTGCCCGTCAGATATGTATCGCCTTTCTGCTCTATGGTAAGTTTCTTATCCTCGATCAGCTTTTCATATTTTTTCTTTATATCTGTCACAAGATCAGAAAAATAGATCTTCTCTTCTTCTTCCAGATCATAACTGTTGTTTTTTGACAGATTCAGGTTTTTGTTTATCAATCCGTTTATCACACGGATCTCATCAAGTACCTCACCGGCATAATACTCTCTTTTATCAGTATCAATATTATCGTTAAGGGCGGAACTGCATGTCTTAAGATCCGTTAACGGTTCCTTAAGATCTTTTGCCATGGAATTTACGAGAGCCTTATGAAAATTATTCTTCCCTCTAAGCGAATACATTTTTTTATATCCATACCAGGACAAAAATGCAAAAAACATTGCGGAACCAAGATATATCAAGAGCATTGCTTTAAAAAAGCTCTTTTTCGTTTCTCTTAATCCGTCGGGAATAACGAAAAACAACATTATATTCAATTCCTGATCGTCCGCACCTTCTATCACTGTGTGATACGAAAAATATACATCTCCTTTCATGTACGAAAAAGGCAAGGTAAGACCAAACCCGGTATTATACTTGTCCGGATAAAAGAAGAGAAATTTGCCAATAATATCTTCAGCTTTATAACTCTTTATTCCGACCCATTTTTCAAGGAGATCTACATTTATATCCTCATACTCTGCAAAAATGTCTTCATATGTGGGATCGGTCCACCAATCACTGTATGACTCATCAAAATATCTCGCATTTTTTTCATTGTACTCTTCAAACAGCAACCTGCCTAATCTATCAACCGCAACCGGTTTTAAATTATCGGGTAAATCTATATCCTTGGCAAAGTCTTCTATATTCAGATTTATTAGATATCCCCTAACCCCTATTCGAAGCCTGTCGGTTCCAATTTCCTCTAAATTGGTATGTAGCTCATTTTTATTATATATACCATATTCACCGTAAGAATGTACCTCCTCGTCTGTCAGTCCGGCTACATATGTGATCATTTCCTGCATATATTTGTTTATTTCAGTTTGCTTTTCCTCCATTGTATAAGCCGAGGACAGCATATAATCTTTTAATACAGGAAGAAAGCTGTCATATTCCCATATTATTTTTTGTTTAAGGTCGGCAGTTCCTCTTTCATATTTCTTTCTGCCGATAAATGCAGTAAGAAATATGCACAGAACCAGCCAGAACAATACATAGCCCAATACCATAGATAAAACGGGTTTTCTGTTTTTACCAGTACTAGCCTTTACATACATAACTATTATTATAAAAAAAACAATAACAAAGGCTAACATCATTATCAACATGCTATTCCCATAGTTAGATTTATTCTCGGCATCCTTTGAATCACCATCTGATACTTGGGCCATCTCTGACTGTTTAGTTGTTTTTTTATCCACATCCTCTATTGATGTTAAAACCGGATCATTTGCCGTTTCTGTTTCGGAGCTTGCCAGATTTAAATCAACATAATAACTGTAATCGTTTGCACATAGATAAATATGACCGCCATCCATGATAACAGAATCTATTAGTTTTAAATTTTCTTCATCAGAGATTTTATCAATAATAGCAGATGTCCCATCCGTATAACTAACTTCAATTACTAGTCCATCAAGATCCTTTTTACTGATTCTTTGACCATCCTCAAATACTTTTTTTGAGAAATCAAGTGAACTCCTGTCTTTTAAAACCTTGATCAAGCTTATACTTTTTCTATTCGTTTCAGATTCAATATTTTCAGCGAAAGAAGTAAAATGAGTCTTACATTGTTCTAAATAACATTCCAATAGTAACTGTCTGATTTTATGCGATTTAGGATTACTATCATCGAGAAGTTCCCATAGAGGAATTGTTTTTGCCGCATAAGGTAAAGCTACTACAACCATGTTTTCTTCATGATATATTTCATTAATCCATTCTGCTATTGCAGAAGTTGGATTATAGAGACTCCCTTTTGACCCAAATAATTGATCCAAACTCGTAACAGTTCGGTCTTTTCCGCCATATATTTTAAACTGATAGTTACTTGAAATACTTTCATTATAATCCTCATCCTCAAAAACAGAATTGTCACTACTTTGGTAACTTAATCTTTTATCAGTTCTTTCTTGTAAACTAACTAATTCTTGCAAGTCAACATTAGTATTATTGGTTGTCGTAGTACGGGTAATGTTTACTCTTCCACCATAAACTACCCCTGTAAACAAATGGGTCCCATATTTATTATATAAATCTACAGCTTTTGAAAGATCATCAACTGCATATAAATCAGTTTTAAATCCTTTATCCAGATACCCTCTTATTTCTTGAATATTCAGATTGCTAACATAATAATGACTTTTAATCAACCATGAATACAGTTCATACCTTTTTGAAACAGCATTATTATCATATGCTTTACTAAATAACTGATCCATATCTGTATTTAAGCAAAAGATACTATCATCAGGATTAAATCCTATATCTTTTGAATACAATGAAGCCAATTCAAGGAGGTTATCACTATTCCAATAATATGTGTAGTCTTGAGCATTTTTACTTGCTTGTACATGCTCCAAATACTCACTTTCCTTATCTATTATATATGAGTTCAGGCTAAAAACCTCAGCACTACCTATCTCAAATCCTGAGAATGCATTATAACCTCTCAAAAGAATGTCTTTTTCCTCTGATTCATTACTTATAACGGACATATATGCATTTGATTTGATATATGCACCATTTATCGAGAATAAAATAATCAATGCAATAAACCCAATTAAGTATCTCTTTTTACTAATAGTCATTTTATGTCCTTTTCCTACCTGATTCTGGTATTATAAAACTTTTCAACAATATTTTCCGTAAGTACTGTTCTCGAACTAACTACTACCTACTTTTTTAGTAATTCCTTTACCATTACTCCGACCATTAATGATACGTTACTATACATATCATATCAAAAAGATGTATCCTTTTTAAGTCCTTTTTTAAGTTTTTTCAGGTTTTATACGGATGAATTTGCAATAGTCGGAGATTTGTGAGATTTTCAATCGGAAGTTTATGTGATTATCGGTCAGAGGTCTGCGAGACAGAAAAAAGCGGCCTCATCCCGCAAGGTATGAAACCGCTTTATTCTCTACTGTTATGGTTACTTCTTTATGTTCTCCGCCGTCCTCACCGTCTAAGGCCCATGAGACGGGACTGTCAAATTCAAAGGTTGCTTTTTTGACTTTAATGATCTTTATACCATAATCTACGGATAAGTCCTTTGCTTTCTCTAATGCACCAGGACGTTTTAGTACCATTCCTATCGCATGCCCTATAGTTTTAAGGAGTTTTATCGGACCATCCGGCCACTTAACAAATAACAGTTCATGCTCTCCGTCATCAAGTGCTACGTCGCTGCCGGTGATGCCACGGAAACCACCGACCGATTTGGCACTGACTATCATGCCGAGGAGAAGGTCGGTGTCTATTATATAAGGACACGATATCCTCGCATGAATCTTTCTTGTTTTAAGGATATTCTTGGCCCCGTACATTATGTACGCCAGATGTCCAAAGGTGTTTTTTAACTTTTGCGGTGTAGCATAGGATACATCGGAAAAAAGTCCGAACGCTGCAGTATATGTTATGTTCTTTTTCCCCGACTTATCGTTATCCGGTTTAAAGGTTGCTACATCGCACTTAAATTCATTATCTTTAATAATAGCTTCAAGTACTATGCGGGCAAGCCTCGCAGGATCGCCCTCCAGCTTTAACGAGTAACCGAAGTCATTGGTCGAGCCTGTAGGGATGATACCTATCGGAACATCGTATCCGGTTGCCAGTACACCGCTCATTACTTCATTAAGTGTTCCGTCACCCCCTGCTGCTACCACATATATTTTATGTTTTCCGGTTGAGCACTCAGGTTTTTCCTGTTTGCTACAGTACCCATACTCCCGCTTACAATACCTTTTCAGATACTTCTTCGCTGCCTCTGTAGCATCTCCCCTACATTTGGTGGCGTAAAAGTCAGGGACAAGTCCTGCATCATTAAACATCTTCTTTATCTCGGGGATGCTCTGCTTTATCTTGCCCTTACCCGCCTTGGGGTTATAAATTATTAAGATCTTAACATCTCTTAATTCTGACACGAAAATCCTCTTTCTGTATATCCTGTTAATATTTATGGTACAATGTTGCCGATGATCACGATGTCAGCTTTCCTACTACCTGATTTATAATCTTACCGTCAGCCTTACCTTTAAGCTCAGCCATCACGGCCTTCATGACCATACCCTTATTGCCCGATGCTAATACATCGGCAAACTTCTCCTTTATCACTGCCTCTACCTCAGCCTCAGAGAGCATCTTGGGTGCATAAGCCTCGAAAACGACAAGTCTTGCCTTATACTCTTCCTTAAGCTCCATGCGTGAATCAGGACATGTATCGATCTGCTCCTTTATGGTCTTTATCTCTTTTAAGATAGCCTGATCCGTCATGCTGTCCGGGATATCATCCCTGCATCCCGAATCTATGGCCAGCTTTTTTGTCGCCGATACAAGTGCTGAAAGAGCGTCCTTTTTTACCTTATCATGGTCCTTCATGGCCTGCATCATATCTTTCTGTAATGTTGTAAACTGCATATTATAGTCCTCCGTTTTTAATATTTTTTTAATGGTACCTGACCCCTATACTTTTACTGTAGTATAACTCAAAATGTATATGATTGCAAATTATTATAATATAATCTTACTCTTGCTTTTATCCTCTTATAGTAGTATAATATACTTCTACAGGAGGATATATTTATGAATATCATTCTATATCATGGTTCTGAAATAACAGTCGGGCAGCCGATCTGGGGAAAGGGAAAGAAATATAACGATTACGGACTCGGATTCTATTGCACTGAAAACATAGATGTAGCGAAAGAATGGGCAGTTGATGAAAACCGTGACGGATATATAAACATATATGAGATGGATCTGTCCGGATTAACTGTTCTAAATCTGCAATCTGTCGATTATTGCATCCTGCACTGGCTTACAGTACTATTACAGAATAGAGAGTTTAAAACAGATTCTGCCCTTGCCCGTACTGCAAAAAAATACTTAATAGATCACTTTAGTACTAACTATGAAGAGTTCGATATTATACGGGGTTACCGAGCAGACGACAGTTATTTTTCGTTCGCACAGGATTTTCTAAACGGTACCATTTCAGTCAGACAGTTAGCTGAAGCAATGAAATTAGGAAGACTCGGCGAACAGATAGTCCTGAAATCAAAAAAATCTTTTGATCGGATTATATTTAAAGATTCAGAAGCTGTATCGGCAGAAGAATGGTTTCCCAAAAAATCAGGCCGAGACGATAGAGCAAGAATGCAGTACCGACAAATGAACAAAGATGAATGGCAACGCGGGGATATATATATAACACATATTTTAGATGAGGAGATAAAGCCGGATGATGTACGCTTACGATGAAATGTATCTTAAAGATGCTCAATACAACCTTGGGAATATGCTGGATTTTGCGGTATATGGTGCAGGGCAGAGCTTAAATGTTTTCTATGAGCTTTTTGTCGGCTCCAGAATTGCCCGCAGCTTCGCTCACGGCTCACCCAAATACATTGCCGGCAGATCAGGTGTTGAACTGGTCCTTGACCTTTTTTATGAACTATATGGAGATGACAAAGGATTATTACAGGCTGCCCGCGACTATAACGACAAGGCAATCTCCGGAAGAAGCCCCGAATTTTGGACCGGCTATGCTCTGGCATATTACCAGTGGTTCTCTTCGCGCTCCTTCATAGAAATCCTGACTGCTGTCCAACTCTCCCGCATCATCGACATGTATCCGATTTATCACGAGATGGATATCCGCCAGTTCGTAGATCATATGGACGAACTGATGGCTCAGGCCTATCCCGCAACACGTCTGAAAATGAGGCGTCAGAACTGTGGCCTTTCGCAGTCTCAGCTGGCAGCCGAATCCGGCGTCGCACTTCGCCAGATCCAGCTCTTCGAACAGCGCCAGCGGGACATCAACAGCGCTGCCGCCATAACCCTTCTACAGTTATGCAGGGCACTGCATTGCAAGATGGAAGATCTGATAGAATACACTGGCACTGTTTAATTTCATATCTCTCCATCGCTTTCCAAACCTCTGGTTTACGGATAAGCAAGCTTTCTCCACCCGATTTATCCGTAGATTGGAGGATAGATGGCAAGCAGCAGGGAACCGGAGTTACTTCCGTAAGCATCACATGCGGTCTAAT
>ODAI013074775.1_pt1 | contig 42383 bp, 52 predicted proteins | sample 1539321 | NCBI WGS metagenome assembly ODAI01 (sample SAMN02144231, study PRJEB22623) | gut metagenome | biome: sheep rumen | host: Ovis aries | place: New Zealand
CGAACTCGCGACCCCATGCGTGACAGGCATGTATTCTAACCAACTGAACTACCAAACCTTTTGCCAATGAAAACAATATTTTTGGCGGCAAATGAAAATCGTATTCTCATTTATAATAATAATCTTTTGAAAAGAGCGTCGCAACTTGTTTGTGTGCTGCATCTTTTATTGGCGGTCTGGACGAGACTCGAACTCGCGACCCCATGCGTGACAGGCATGTATTCTAACCAACTGAACTACCAAACCGTTTTATAATGGCAAAGACCGTTTTTGTTTTTGCGATGCAAAGGTAAGACAGTTTGGCGAATTGTGCAAATTTTTAAGGAAGTTTTTTCTAATTTTTTTGCAATTTTTTAGTGCAAACTGTCTTATCTGCATTGTTTCAGTGAGTTAGGAGGCGATGTTACTTGGTGCTTGGACGGCCGCAGAAGTAGAGTTTGTATGCAGCTACTGCCATATCGAATGTTGCTACGCCCTTCATGGAGGTGTAGGCTATCTTGTGGTTGCCGAGGTAGATGCCTACTACGGGGTATTTGTCGTCCTTCTTGTAGATTACAATGTCGCCAAATTGTAGGTCGTCTTTCTTGATTTCTTTGAGTGCCGCCATTAGCTTCTCCACGTCGCGATCGTATGTCGTGCCATATACGTTTTTGAATACGTTGACAACGAAGCCGATGCCGTCGGTGCCCACCTTCTTTTCTGATTTGCCAGAATAGAATGGTGTGCCCATCCATTCGCTGATTTCGGTGAGGAGCTTCATATTTTCGTTGCCGGAGAAAGCCACGTCCATCTGCTCCGAAAACTCTTCGTATGTGGCTGGTTTTTCGGCGATTGTGTGGGTTTCGTCAACGGGCTGAGCGGGTTTTTCGGGCTGTGGCGTTGCGCTTGCATTGCGCTTATCGAGGCTCTTGACGCGTCCTGCCATATAATAGTGCTCCTTGTAATAATTGAGCGTGAGGGTCTCGGTCTTTACTCCAACATTGTTGCTCGTGGCGGAATGTATGAAGATGTTGTCGCCGAGATAGATGGCTACATGGTAGATGTTGCCCTTGGAATTGGCGAAGAATAGGATGTCGCCACATTCGAGGGCGTTGCGCTCCACCTTGTTGACATTCAGCACCATAGAGCCGGATGTGCGGTAGAGTTTTTCGCCATAGACGTTTTTGAACACTGTGGAGACAAATCCCGAACAGTCGGTGCCTTTGCCTTTGGTATTGTCGGCGTACTTATAAGGTGTGCCGAGCCAAGACGCCACTTCCTTGATTAGCTCTATGTCCTCAGTGCCTTTGAACTTGACGCCGAGTTTCTTGCCGTATTTTTCGTAGTCGTCGTTTACTGACTGAGCGGTGTCGGCTTCGGGCAACGGATTCCAATCGTCTTCGGCCAAGGTGCATGATGCCGAGGATAGGAGCAATGTCGCCGTTACCGTTGCAGTCATTAAAAATCTTTTTTTCATAAATATTTGATTGTTAGTGGGTTGGTATATTGCTATTTAGACGGACGTCCGCAGAAGAACACGTCGTATGCGCCAATTGCCATATCAACAGTTGCAACGCCGTTTACCGATGTGTAGGCAATCTGATTGTCAGCGAGATAGATGCCGATTACAGGGTATTTGTCTTCGTACTTGTAGATGACGATGTCGCCAAACTGGAGGTCGGATTGCTTGACTTCCGTGAGCTGAGCCATCACTTTTTCCACGTTGCGCTCGAAGTTGATGCCATATACGTTTTTGAATACGCTCACTACGAAGCCAATGCCGTCGGTGCCGACGTTTTTCTCTGATTTGCCGGTGTAGAATGGTGTGCCCATCCATTCGCTGATTTCTTTGATGAGCTTGCTGTCTTCGTTGCCGGCGAAGCATACGCCCATCTGTTCTGAATATTCGGTGGTGGTGGAGGGGTGGAGGGCGATGGTCTCTACTACTTCATTCTTGCCGAGTGCTCTCTTCTGAGTACGCTTGTCGAGCTGCTTTACGCGTCCCGCCATATAGTAGTTTTTTTGGTAATAGGCGAGGGTGAGGGTCTCGGTGCGGACGCCTACGTTGTTGCTCGATGCGGCGTGGATGAATCTGTCGCCGCCGAGTGAGATGCCCACGTGATAGATGTTTTTGGCTGTGCCGAAGAAGAGGAGGTCGCCGCATTGTAGGGCGTTGCGCTCCACCTTGTTGACGTTGGCTACCATCGAACCTGCTACGCGGTTGAGCTTGATGCCGTATGCGTTTTGGTACGCAGTCATCACGAATCCCGAACAGTCGGTGCCTTTGCCCTTGGATGTGCCGCCGTATTTGTAAGGCGTGCCGAGCCACGATGCAAGCTCTTTGAGGAATTTGAGATCCTCGTTGCCCTTGAGCGTCATGTTGAATTTCTGATTGTACAGAGCGTAAGAGCCGTAGTTGTTGTCGGTCTTGCCGCCGTTGGTGTTGTCGGTCTTTTTGCCGTGGATGTTGATGTGCCTGCCGCCGCCGCCGTCTTTGGTCTGCGTAGTGGTTGTGGTGATATTGGTAGGCTTATGGACTACGGTCTTCGTGGTTTTCATGCACGAGAGCAACAATGTAGAAACTATTGCTGCAAATAATACTTTTTTTAGCATAATGGGTATGTTTTTTTGTTAATAATGTATTGTCAAATTCTCCGCCTGTAACTTTCCATATAATTGTCCAACAGAGAGTTGCCGGTGGAGCGTTGACGATTGGAGGTGTTGTTGTAATAATCATCTTCATCATCGTCCAAATCTGGACTATATACAAAGGTGTGCAATGCGGCGAGCAATGCCAATGCTCGAGGTCCCCACGTGTCGCGGAAGTCGCCGATGAGCTCTGCGCGTGATGCCTGCGCCGATTCTTCAGAGCCGGTGCGGAAGTTTTCCGCGAAGTTTTTGAGATTGTGATATACGTCGGCTATGCATTGCGATACTTCCATCTGCTCGGTTTCGCCGTCGTACATTGCGGCGTGAGTGATGTCTATGTAGTGGTCGAGCGAGCCGAGACGTTCGCTCACGATTGTGCGTATGTGTTCGTAGTCGTATTCCGAAAGAAACGCCTCCGGCTCGCCGTCCATCAGGTCGCCGTCGGGGTCGTCTTTCAAGAGTGTCATTTTTAGATAGACGAGGGCGAGGATTTTGTGGAGTTTCGTCACAAAATCTTTCCTCGAAAATTTGCGCGCTTTTTCCACAAATGCGCAATATTCCGACGCTACAGTCAGAAATTCCATTGTACCTTTGTCTGAAAATACTTCCATTTTTGTTCAGTTACTTCAATTACTTCAATTACTTCAATTACTTCAGTTACTTATTCTTCTACGCGGTATAGCGATTTGGCAATCTCTGCTTGTACGTTGTCGTAGAATGGTCCTATGGCGAGTTTTTTGAATGAGAGGCTTTCTTTGAGTGCCGCCTTGAACTCTTTTGCCGTGCCGAATGCCACACGCGCCGGTATGCGTTCAAACTGGTATGAGTGGCTGCGTTCCATTATCGTGATGTCGATGAGAAACCACGACAGCGGTCCGTCAAATTTTGACTGCGCCGTGCTGTCTTTGAGTGTTCGGTACAATTGGAGAGCTTCTTTGGCCTCGTCTAATGTGGTGAAGGGTCCGATGGCGATTTTTGTGCCGTGTACAGTGCCTTCCCAAAGCGATTTTTGAAATTTGCGTGAGTTGCCGTTGTAGATCGTGGGCGAGATGACGCGCAATGCGTATGCCTCCAATTTGGTGTCGCGGTCGATGGAGTTGGATATTTTAACGTTGAACCAATAAAAAATATCGCCTGACATTGCGCGGAGGTCGGCGCGTTGTGCCGATGCGTTCATTGTAATCACTATCAATAGCAGCAGTGTGAGCAGTGTGTGAATAACTCTTTTCATTGTCGTGTAGTTTTTATTAGGTAATTAATAACCATATAGTTGCAAATGTTGTCACCGGATGAAGTCGTAGCCTGGCAGTCGGTACACTTCTATCGTTTTTTCAAATGTATAATTCTTATAATCAACTACTTCCACCTTGATGACGTTTTTGCCGGGGCGGAGGTTTACGGAGTATGAGAGTGGGTAGTCGCAGCCACCTTTGAGGTCTTCGGCGGCGATTTTTTGGAAGTCGTTGTCGATTATCTGCGCCCTGCCGTTCACCGATACCATCACCTCTATCGGCACGCCAAAACTATTGAGGCACATCTCAAAATTCAATGTCTTTCGCAATGTGGTTGAGAGCGAATCGCTTGGGAATGAGAAGAATAGCTCGGTGCGTTCTTCGGGTTCCATCTTCAATACCGCCATGTCCCAACCCTTTCCAAATGAGAATGTGGTGCCGGCGAGCAAGATGCCGTTGTCGCGGGTTTCAACAATGGATTTGGCGTAATCTTGACTTTTGCGCTTGAATGATTGATTCCACATCAGATTGCCACGCGAATCGAATTTCATCATCAAGAAGCTCGAATGGTCTTTCCTGTTGGATGAGGTGAATCCGCTGAGTACAAATGTGTTGTCGTAAGCCTCTATCAATCCCGTTGCCTCCTGCCAATCTTCGTCGCCAAATGTGCGCGTCCAGAGTGTGTCGCCGTTCATATCGGTCTTTACTAACAATGCGTCGAAGTCGGTGATTGTGTAAGCCTTGGTGTATCCCGCCGCCACTATCATACTGTCGCGTGTGGCTACGATTGAAGTGCCTGCGCACCAATCATTTATATAATACCATTGCGACCATTCGTCGGTGCCGTCGGCTGAAAATTTTACTATTGACATCAACTTGCGCCCGCCGTCGTTGGTGCCGAGGTAGCCCGTTACCACAAATCCGTCGTCGTAGGTCTGGGCGATGGAGAGGGCGCAGTCGGGGCTGCCACTGCCAAACTGCTGGTCCCAGAGCTGGTTGCCGTTGTGATCCACCTTCAGGACGTACCAGTTTGGGTCAACGTCGGCATTGCTGCTCGTCATTCCTGCGATGGCGTATCCGCCGTCCTTACATTCGATGATGGCGTGTCCTTCCTCGTCGCCGTCGCCGCCGTAGGTCTTCTGCCAAATGATGTTGCCGGTGGTGTCTATTTTCATAATGAGGAGGTTGCTCTGGTATTCACGTTTGCGTGTGGCGTGTCCCACAACAACGATGTTGGAATCCGAATCCTGTATCATTCCATTGGCACTTGACGAAAGGTACTCGTCCAAAACCTTGCCCCAGCGTCCTTCGCCGTTGTTGCGCATCTTGACAATCCAGAGGTTTTTCTGTTCGAGTTTTGCAAATCCGGCAATCACATAATCGCCGTTGCGTAGTTCGATGCAGGTATTCGCCTCGTCCCAGCCGTTGCCGCCAAAGGTCTGCGCCCATTCCATTACGTATTGGGCGCGGACATCTGCGCTGCCCAAAATGAGCAACGTCACAAGCGTCAATATGTATGTCAGAGGTCTCATTGTCTGTCTTTATGGCATCTGAAAACAATCATTGTGCCACGTCTAATAAAAGCATTGATGATTTGACGATGCAAAGTTCACAAAAAAAAATCAACATTCCATACAAAAATTACAAAAATTTAGTCTAATTTTGCAAATTATTTTTGAAATCTTACAATTATGACTAATCTAAGGCACAAGTTGGACGATCCGATTTTTGGGCACATTGCACTCGTGGCGGAGCGTACCGGCTTGGAGACATACGTTATAGGCGGTTTTGTGAGGGATTTGTTGCTCGGAATCCCAAGCAAGGATCTCGATTTTGTGGTGGCTGGCAGCGGCATCGAGTTTGCCCAGAAGGTGGGCGAACATTTGCGTTGCAAGCGCGACGTGGTGGTTTACAGAAATTTTGGTACGGCGATGCTGCGTTACAAGGGGCGTGAACTCGAATTTGTGGGGGCGCGCAAGGAATCTTACGACCGCAATTCGCGCAAGCCGATTGTTGAAAACGGCACAATCGAGGACGACCAAAAACGCCGCGATTTCACCATCAATGCTATGGCGATTTCTATGAACAAGGCTAATTTTGGCGAACTCACCGACCCTTTCAACGGCATCGACGACCTCCACAACGGCATCATCCGCACGCCATTGGAACCCGATACAACGTTTTCCGACGACCCGTTGAGGATGCTCCGTGCAATAAGGTTTGCGTGCAGGTTGGGTTTCAGGATTGAGGAGGCGACCGAACAAGCCATCGCCCGCAACCGTGAGCGCATTAAGATAGTTTCGATGGAGCGCATCGCCGACGAACTCAATAAGATGATGGCTACCAACAAGCCGTCGCAGGCGTTCATTATGCTCGAAAAGACCGGGCTTCTCGAACTCATCATACCGCAACTTTGCCGACTCCACGGCATCGAAGTCAAGGAAGGGCGCGGACACAAGGAAATTTTTCTCCACACTATGCAAGTGCTTGACAATGTGGCTGCTGTGTCCGACAATATTTGGCTGAGGTGGGCGGCATTGTTCCACGACATCGCCAAGCCAAACGTCAAAAAATTCGTCAACGGCGCGTGGACTTTCCACAGCCACGAATTTATCGGCGCGAAGATGGTGCCGCAGTTGTTCAAACAATTGAAACTGCCGCTCGACGCCAAGATGAAATTTGTTCAAAAGATGGTTGGGATGCACCACAGGGCAATTCCAATCAGCAACGACGACATTTCGGATTCCGCTGTGCGCCGCCTGATGTACGATGCCGGCGAGGATCTCGACGACCTGATGATATTGTGCGAGGCAGACATCACTTCCAAAATCGAGGAGAAGAAGAAGAAGTTTCTCGAAAATTACAAGATTGTCCGCCGCAAGATTAAGGAGTTGGAAGCCAAGGACTTCCGCCGCACGTGGCAGCCGCCAATCGACGGCAATTACATTATGGAAACCTTTGACCTCAAACCCTGCCGCCTTGTTGGTGTCATCAAAGACTGCATCAAAGACTCCATCCTCGACGGCAAAATCGAAAACACCTTCGAGGCAGCACGTGAATTGATGCTGCAAAAAGGTGCGGAAAATGGTCTTGCGCCGGTCAAGACGTTGCCTCAGCCTATCGCGCCGCCGCCTACGGCGACGGAGGGGTAAACGTCAATTACCGTCAATTAAACGAAAATTACCGTCAATTTCTTTTTTTAAAAATTGATGTTAATTGACGAAAAATTGACGGTAATTTTTGTTAAAAAAATCAGCCGCCGCAAGGCGGCCACCACGCTAAAAATTTGCGTTTATGAAGCGAATCGTTTTTTTGATAATTTCGGTTTTGATTGCGGTGGGAAGTGCCGCGCAGTCGGTTTTGCGGACGGGACGATGGGTGAAGGTCGCCGTGGAGACCGATGGCGTTTATCGTTTGCCGTATTCAAAACTGAGGTCGCTTGGATTCGCCGACCCTCAGAAGGTGCGTGTGTATGGCAATCACGACGGTATGTTGCCGTTTATGAACGCTGCGCCGCGCACCGACGATTTGCACGAAAACAAGGTTTTGCACAGCGGCGACGCCATATTTTTTTATGCCACGGGTCCCGATGTTTGGGCATGGGACGATGCGTCGGGGATGACAATGCCGAGGCGACACCTTTATAGTAGGAAGGCTTTTTATTTCATTACTGATAATGACAATGGCAATTCCAATTCAATGCCAAAATCGTCGCAAACATCTGCAATTCAGACCGTTAACGAAGGCAATTTTTGGTACGGACACGAGGAAGATTTGGTGAATTTGACCTCGAGCGGGCGCAGTTGGTACGGTGAAAATTTTTTTTACAATAATGAACAACAGATTGATTTTCAGTGCAATGCCGCGCCAAAATCGGGCAAGATAATTACGTCGATGATTTGCCGTTCTTCGGTTAAGAATGGCTACACGGTGGAGTGGGGGGATGGCTCTGATGCCACGGTTTTTGACCCCGTTACGAGTGGCGGAGCATACGCCGACACCAAGAAAATTGCCTTCCAATGCAAGCCGCAATCCTCTGAAACACAATCTATTAAAATTATTTTTGACAAAAAAGCATCTTCGGCTGAATGTTACCTCGATTATGTAGTCATCAATACCGTTGAGCCGTTGAAATTCAATGGCAAACAGATGATTTTTGGCTTTGATGGTGGCGGCACGGCGGCTACATTTGCGGTTTCAAATGCTCCGGCGCAGGGTTTGGCGGCGTTGGACGTTACGGATGTTAATAATCCCGTGTCGCTCGATTGTCGCTCGGAAAATGGGACGTGTTTTTTTACGGCAACTACTTCAACGTCAGGCAGATATATTGTTTATAACGTTAACGGTACACCTGAACCCGAATATTTGGATGTAGTAGAAAATCAAGACCTTCATTCCATCAAAACGCCCGATTACCTGATAATTTCGCCAGCTCACCTTATTAAATATGCGCTTCAAATCAAATATTTGCATCCCGAATTGACAACGGAAGTCGTTACTAACACGCAGATTTATAATGAGTTTTCATCGGGAATGACTGACGTTTCGGCGTTGAGGGATTTTATAAAATATCTTTACGACAAGGATTCCAAAAAACTCAAATACGTCCTACTTTTTGGCGACGGTTCGATAGACAATTTGACCATTAGCGACAATAATCCAAACCTCATACCAACCTATCAATCAGCGAGTTCGCTCAATGAAGACGGTCAAAACAGCATTGTGAGCGACGATTTTTTTGGACTTTTGGGCGACGACGAGGGCGAAATTGTTGGCAGTCTTGATGTTGGAATCGGTCGCCTTCCTGTGAAAAATGACTCTGAGGCTGAGGCAGTTATAAGAAAATTGAAGGCTTATACAAAAGGTGATTTTTCGTCGCCGTGGCGCAAGACCGCCGCCTTCATTGCCGACGACGAAAACAGCAACATCCACAACACTCAGGCGGATTTTATGGCTGTGGAACTCGAAACCAACCACCCAGAATACGACGTGCGCAAGATTTACATCGACGCCTACAAACAAGAATCTTCCGCCGCCGGCAACACCTATCCGCAAGCCCGCGAAGACATCAATAGGCTCTTGCAACAGGGCGCATTTTCAATCACTTACGTCGGACACGGCGGTATGAATTTTTTTGCCGACGAGCGCATTCTCACCCTCAGCGACATCAACGCCGCCCGTAACGGTGCTCGGTTGCCGATTTTCATCACTGCGTCCTGCAATATCGGGCATTTTGATTATTATGACCGCAGCGGCGACAAGACTGCCGATTCGCCCGCTGAACGCCTGATACTCAACCCCGAAGGCGGTGCAGTTGCGATGTTTACGACCACGCGGGAGGTGCTTTCGTCGCCCAATTTTGCATTGAGCAAAAACATCCAAAAATATCTCTATTCGCCCAAAGCCGACCACGGCGGCGCAACGCGGCTCGGCGACGTAATCCGTCTGGCAAAGTTGGAGACCAACGATTATAATATGTTGAGTTTCACACTGTTGGGCGACCCCGCAATGAAAATTCCATTTCCAAAATATGAGATTGATATTGAGAGCATCGACGGCGTAGATTTCGACCAATTCAAAGACACCATCAAGGCAATGTCAACCCACACTATCAATCTGCGTATCAATGGTTTAAATGGTGCATCGGGTACTGGATTTGTTACATTTTTCGACAAACCGTCGCAGGTGCAGACTTTGAACAACGACGGACACGGCACGTTCCAATATGAGGATTACAAGACCAAAATTTTCAGCGGTTCGGCGACCATCAAGGACGGCAAATTTTGCGTCAAATTCACCGTTCCCAAGGATATTGATTACAATGCAAATTTCGGAAAATTAAGCCTTTACGCTGCACTATCGTACGGAGAAGATGCGTCGGGCGTGTGCAAAAATATTATTGTTGGCTCGTCCTCGTCTGATGCGCCCGACGATTTCACTGGTCCAAAAATTTCAGTCACCACTTCCGATGGCAAGCCTATCGACGGTGCAAATTTCACTGTCAATCGTCCGTCCATAACAATCAATCTATCAGATACTTCTGGCATCAATACCGCCGGTCGCGGACACGACATCACCCTCACCATCGATGACAATAATGTAACTCACACATTGACAGATTATTACACCGCCGCCAAGGACAACCCACACGGCGGCTCAATCACCTATCAACTCCCCGAACTCAAAGACGGCTCTCACACCCTCAAATTGAAGGCGTGGGACAATCTCAACAATTCCAACGAAGTCGCCGCAACTTTCAATATTTCAGGTACTTCTAAGTTTGCAATTTCGCATTTGCTCAATTATCCCAACCCTTTCACCGACCACACGGGATTTTATTTTGAGCAAAACGGCGCGGACGGCTTCATTGATTACGAAATCACCATTTTCACTATGTCGGGCAAGATTGTAAGGACGTTGACAGGCGTCCTCCCTGGCGGCGAATCTCGCTGTGGTCCAATCGATTGGGACGGCCTTGACAATTTTGGCAACCGCATTGCGCGTGGCGTGTATTTCTATCGCCTGCGCATTAAAAACGCCGACGGCAAGAAGGCAATGGCGCGGGAAAAGTTGCTGTATCTGAGGTGAATTATTAATTTTTCTGCCATTCCACAAAAAATCCGTTAAAACATTTCCATATCCGCCAAAAACAATGTAATTTTGCGCCCAAACAAATTAATTTGCTATGAAAAAAATTATCGCACTGATGACGCTCGCCGCCACGATTGCAACAAGCGGGCTGCACGCGCAAATAACGCCGTCACAGGATGTTGCCGGCAGAAACAATCAGTCAAATATCATAATGACCGCCGCGTCTTTCCTGACCATCGCCCCGGATTCGAGGGCGGGCGGACTTGGTGATGCAGGCGTTGCAACTACGCCCGACACTTATTCCCAACATTGGAACCCTGCCAAATATCTCTTCCATGAGAGCCGCAGCGAACTCGGTCTCTGTTACACGCCGTGGCTGCGCAAATACGTGGACGATATGAGCATTTCGTACCTTGCAGGGTTCACCAAAATCCGTAGAAATCAGGCTGTTGGCTACTCAATGACGTACTTCAACCTCGGCGATATGTCCTTCACGGATTATAATGGCACGGTGGTTAAAAACTTTTCGCCAAAGGAGTTTGCCTTTGACGTGTCTTACTCTCTGAAACTCGCCGACAACCTTTCTGGCGCGGTTGCAATGCGTTATATATACAGCAACCTGACTGGCGGTATCTCCGTTGGCGGCTCCGACGAGACTCACGCGGGACATTCTGTAGCGGGCGACATTGCGGTGTATTACCACAAACAGTTTGAGGTCGGCGAAAGGATGTCAACCCTCGGCCTCGGTATGAACATCTCAAACATCGGCACCAAGATGAGTTATTCGTCCAACAACGACAATTTCATCCCCACAAACCTGAAACTCGGTGCAAGTTATAAGTTTGATTTTGACGATTTCAATAGCGTGATGTTCACCTTCGACGGCAACAAATTGCTCGTGCCGACTCCGCCGATTTACGACAACGACAAGAAGGTGATTCTCAAAGGCAAAGACCCCGATGTGTCAGTGCCGACAGGCATTTTCCAAAGTTTCAACGATGCACCGGGCGGTCTGGAGGAGGAAATGAAGGAAATTTCATATTCATTCGGTCTCGAATATCTCTATTCCAACACGTTGGCGGGCAGGGTTGGATATTTTTCGGAGCATAAGGACAAGGGCGGTCGCAAGTATGTAACTGTTGGCGTGGGACTTACATTGAAGGCATTTACCTTCGATATGGCTTATTTGGTAACCACCACGTCGTCAAATCCGCTGCAAAACACCATCAAATTCTCGTTGGCTGTCAATTTCGACAAATTGCGCAACAACAATGGTCGCGGAAAGATGCCGGTGGAATAACGCCGCATATATCAAGTCCTGAAAGGATGAAATATAATAGACGGGGGGTGTGAACCCACGGTCCAAAACGTATTAAAATGCCTAATTCGTAACACTTATTTATTATGAAAGCAATCCATTTTATATCCGCGTTTTTTGCGCTGATGCTTGCAACACTGTGTTGCTCGGCGCAAGATCATCCATTTGTTGACCTTGGCCTCCCATCCGGCACGCTCTGGGCCAAAACCAACATTGGGGCAGACAATCCCGAGGACTACGGCAACCACTACGCTTGGGGTGAGATTTCCACAAAAAACACATACGATTGGGCTACCTACAATTACAACGATTACAGTAGCATCACCCTTGATGTAATTCACGACGTAGCATATCAGGAGTGGGGCAAAGAATGGTGCTTGCCCACGCTGGAACAGTGCCAAGAGTTGTACGACAAATGTAGATGGAAATGGACAACGCTCAACGGCAAGAATGGCTACTTGCTTACAGGACCAAACGGCAATACGCTGTTTCTTCCTGCCGGCGGTTGGAAGCAGTTGCATAGTGGTCGCGCTGGTTCTTTCGGATTCTACTGGACATCCACACTTTATAGGATGAGAACGGGTGGTTTTATGGGCGGACTGTCCACTGCACATTGTCTTGCATTCAATTCCGAGGAGATTATTTCTGACTACTACGGAATGCGCTGTTACGGATGCACGATTCGCGCTGTGAGGAGGCGGTAGCTGAACCCAAGTCCTGAAAGGACGAAATAAAATAGCCGTGTGTCCCCCTCCTGGCACAATACATATTAATTAAAATGCCTAATTCGTTTAATGAAAAAAAAATGATTTATTTGTTTTTTTATTTAAAAAAACATTGTATCTTTGCATCGTCGATTATTGGGGCTGTCTTTGGTTTTGACGGCGTGCAAGGTCGGTATGTAAGCATGTCGGGGCAGGTAACAACCCCCGTGAACAGGGTTACAAAACTATAAATGGCGAATCTTATGACTACGCTCTCGCTGCCTAATTGAAGTTTCAGTAGATTAGCTTAATTCCCGGACAGGAGTTCCGGGAACGGGACATCTCCCGCCGGCTCGTCCGCCGCCCAAGCGATAAGGAGGTGCTATCAATAGGTGGAATAGTTGCCGCAGGCCTTGATGCGGCGATGAAATCAAAGAGGATAAGAGGTAGTTAGGGCGTTTCCTCCCGGACTGCCTACGAAAATCAACAGGCAACTAAACATGTAGAAAGCATGGTGGTCTCATGTTCGGACCGGGGTTCGACCCCCCGCAGCTCCACTTGAAAATGCACTTGGCAATTTATGTCGAGTGCTTTTTTGTTAAAAATCTTAAATTAATTTTTGCTATTTGGTTTTGAATATATATATTTGCAAAAACAAAACAAATGAAAATATTGTTTCCTGAGAAAATAGTTGAGTTTGAGAAACAGCACTCTGACAGTACAAATGCATTGGCAAAATGGTGTGCTGTAATAGATAATGCTCAATGGAAAAATCACGCCGATTTGAAGAAAGATTTTCCGTCGGCAGATTATGTTGGAAATAATAGATACGTTTTTAATATAAAAGGTAACAATTATAGAACAGTTGTGTTGATTGTCTTTTTTGCCGGAACGGTTGCAATTCGGTTTATTGGCACACACAGCGAGTACGACAGAATAAAAGACATTAAAAATATATAGCCATGGTAATTAAGAATGACATACAATATCGTGATTTTGAAAATCAAATTGAATTACTCATAAAAAGAGGTACAGAGTTGGGTGATATGGATTTATTGTCTGACGATGAAAAAGCCAAATTTATTGAGTTGAGTTCAGCATTGGATGAGTATGGTAGAAGCAATTATCCTTTGCCTCGACAGGTTGTTCAGCCTATTTCACATTCTTCGTATGATTATTATCATAATGTTAATGCGACGATGGAAACTGTTTTTGCTTGATTATCAATCTACTACATAAATTACGAAAAATATTTGCAAAAAAATTTGGTAGATTCAAAAATCTGGCTTAACTTTGCAGCGTCATAATGAAAAGGAAAGATGGCAGAGTGGTCGAATGTATCGCACTCGAAATGCGACGTAGGGGTAACCTTACCGGGGGTTCGAATCCCTCTCTTTCCGCGAATAAATGGTATTTATATTCGGCTGTGCTTGATAATTGTCTGATTGTCAAGCACTTTTTATTGTTGTTGATTGTAAGAATTTGCCCGATTCTAATCACAATTTCAGCACAGTAAATACGAAAATGCAGACGATAATTTCAAAGTATATTTTACGAAATTCCATTAACAATGGAACTGCCATTATTTACCTACGGATAGCCACTTTGTCTCGACAGAAATATATTTCTACGGGTATCAAGGTTTTGGTGAAGGATTTTAATGAACGGTTGCAGTGCGTATCGTCCAAAGACCCGGACGCGGATTTCAAAAATATGCTTCTCGCAGAAAAAAAAGCGCAGGTAAACGATATTATCATCGAGTATCAGCGCAAAAAAGAGATTCTTACCGTTCAGAAGTTGGACGAGGAACTCAAAAAAGGCTATGTGGCGGCAAAAAACGATTTCTATCTGTTTTGCGAAAAGGAGATCGATGAGAATTACTCCAACTCTGAGACAAGGAAGACGTACCTTACGCAGTTGTCGAAGTTGCGGGACTTCAAGCGTAGGCTGACTTTTGCCGACATCACCAAAAGGCTCGTTGAAAAGTATTTTGACTGGTGTCTTAATACTCGTGGCAACAAGGAATCATCGGCATACAAGAGTGTCGCTATCTTCAAGGTGTTCGTGAACTGGGGCATCGAGAAGGGCGTGATATTCGAGAATCCGTTCAAGGGGTTCAAGATTCGCAAGATTGGCGGCAACCGTCAGTACCTTACAGCCGATGAGTTGCAGATGCTTGACGGTCTGTACCATTCAGGACGGCTGAACGATGAAAGGAGTGAGATATGCGCTCAATTTCTTTTTTCGTGCTATACTGGGCTTAGGTTTCAGGATGTCAGGAATCTTGAACGCAACAATTTTTACTACGAGGTGATTGGGGGCGAGCGTAGGCTGTTTATGAAGTTTGTACAGCACAAGACAAAGCGCGAGGTTACGATCCCGGTAATGTCGAAGGCGAAGAATATCATAGACACTTATTATAATAAGTACGGAAGGAAGATTTTCTATGTCCGTACCAACCAAATCACCAACACCCGCCTTAAAGCGATTGTGCGGGACGCTGGCATTGACAAAAACATCTCATTCCATTGTGCCCGGCATACTTTTGCGACACTGGCGTTGGACAAGGGGGTTAGTTTTGACGTGGTGTCGAAATTGCTTGGACACACCAACCTCAAAACGACACAGATTTATGCTCGTGTTACGAATGAAAACAAGTTTTTTTCGGTCTTGAAGATGGAAGATTTGTAATTATTTGGAATGATTACAAGTTTAAATTTTTGAAAGTGGGGGTCAAAACGACCGACACGACCTACATAGGGCTGTAAGTGGCTGAGGGTCAAAAAATAAGGCGAAAAATGGCGACCGACATAGAAACCTACACGTTTTGCAAATGATTGAATGTAAAATGGTTACAAAAAGAGGGTGTGTCGGTTTTATGTCGGTCGGTTTGGATAGCGACCGACATAAAACCGACATACCTACGTCAAACCTACGTCAAACCTACATAAAACCTACAAGATAATATATTGATTATTAATAAGTTAAGTAATTTATGTAGGTTATGTAGGTTGGTTTTAGCGGATTTTTGATTTTTCAAAAAAAAATATTATGTTAAACAAAACGGTAAATACTTGATTTTTAGATAGATACAAAAAAAGCACAATTCGGGGAATTGCGCTTTTTTGATTTTTGCCGCATAAAATGCGGCTGGAAGGGACGGAACGGAGCGGGGGATGCTGTCAGTCGTTGTCCATCAGGTCGAGCGTGTTGTCGATGTATCGGCGGGGCGAATCGGAAACGGAGAGCCTGATGTCGCGTACAAGTTGCTGGCTTTTTTTGAGGTCGTTGCGCCACCACCTTAATATGTAATGTGACGCAGTGCCTGATTTCAGCGGGATTTTGGTGTCCATCACATAGTTTTGGAAGGCTTTTTTCCTTACTATGTCCTCAACGGAATTGTGGATTACAATGCCGTACAGCACAATGCTCTCCTCGATAAGGTAGGCATCTATCAGTGGCTGCCCGAAGGTGAGGTTTTTTACCAAATCAACCGAAACTTCACCCATAGCAATTGCGCCTTTCATTGGCAAGCCTATGCTCAGTGCGTATTTCATCACTTTTGACAAGACCTCAATCAATGATTTGAGGGTGGTCTGTTTGTCGTCAGAGGTGAAGAAATAGATGCTGTCGGAGAAGATGGAACTGAATATGCTTCCTTTGTTGTTTATAAGGTCGGATATGAATATCAGCAAGTTTTGTAGTTTTTCCCCGATGACATTGTGCGGATTGCGCGCCACCATATCCTTGAAGCCCATCACGTCCATATATGCAACGTAACGGATTGCACTCTCGATGGAACTAATTTCTTTCTCCCACAACCTTTTGTTTCGGTTGTTCTTTGCCGAATGGTTTGTAGCCGAATGGTTCATATTCTAATGTTTTTGGGGTTACTTCATAACAGTACACGTAATTCTTTTTGCCGCACACCTCGTAGGTGTTGCCTCTCATTCCCTTTTTGAGGAAATAGTCGCGGGCTTTTTCGGCTTCTTTTGGGGAGTCAGCATCCACGTAAATGTACCAATGGTTGTCTTTGTGAATCTTGTGGTACTCAAACAGGGCGTGTTCGGGATTGTCGGTAATGCCGATGTAGTGGCTCGACCACCAACGACCCTTGCTGTACGCCATGTGCTCCTCAATCTCCTTGATGATTTCTTCTGCTGTCATAGTGTTGAAGTTTTTTGATTGTTCGACATCGCAAATGTAGGGATTTGCAGGGATTTGGGCAAATTTATTAGCAATTTTTTAGCCAAACAGCGGCAATTCCAATTGAAATACACCCTCTTTGTAATCAGGATTCAAGCGCAGGTATTCATCCATTAACGCTTGTCTAATCCTCTCCCTTTCCGCCTTGGACACGTTGTTTTGGTCTGCATCGTAATTGACCTGCAATGCTTTTGTAAGGCTGTTGTTTATCTTCTTGTCGTCCATAAAGATATAAAAGACGGTGTAGATGCGATTGCTCAGGCGGGCTTCTTGCGCTTCTCCTTTGGTTTGCTCACGCTCGTATGCAACGTGTATCTTCTGTGTAACGCCGTCTTTGCCGTCTTTATTGATTCTCAATGGCGTGGGTGCATTTAGGAATATGACGGTGAGTGCATCCCTTTTGGCTATTTTGTTTTTCTTTGTCCATCCGTAATAAACTTTCATAGTATTTCTATCTGAGGTGTTAAACAAAATCTGAAATCATATCGGGGTTACAGGTATTGGCTGCAAATCTCGTTTTTGCGTGGACGGAAGTCCACAAACTCGGTGCTGCGGAACAACTCTTTTCGGTTGCACCAACGCGCCATATCCTTTTGCCATTGTGGAGGCTGACGTTTGCCTGTAAAATCCAAATACGGTTGAGCGAAGGGCGACATTTTTAGGTCGGTGTATGAGCGGATTGCGTTGATACGGTGCAGCGTTTCTTTGATGTCGTCTGTCAGTAGCACGTTGATGTACACGTCGCCTTTGTAGCCGTATTTATAGAGCAAATCACAAGTGCGGAATAAATACGGCAACTGTGCCGATGTGTCACAAGCAAATCGGATGTATTTGAGCCATTTGACTTTTACAAGCGTTTGGGCAATTTCGGGCGTTACGAGGCGGCAGTCCAAAGATTGATTGAAATCCACCCTCAGACCAAGTTTTATAATCTTTTCGATCTGCATCAGACCATATTCGGAGGCGAGTATGTTGTTGTCCATAAGGGTTATCTTGTTGCGCCCTTCAATTGCTATCTCCTCGATGTCCATATAAGGGCGAAGGGAGCCTTCCTTTGTCGGAACAATGCACCATTTGCAGTTCCTGATGCAGCCGCGCGTCAGGAATCCGTATGCGCTCTTTGCATCCACCAAGTTGGGATATATGGTGTAGTCGGGCTGCATCTTGTCTATCTCGTCGGGTAGGTTCTTGTCGTAGAGTTTGTACCCGGTCCCGCCACGCTCCACGAGGTCTGCGTTAGGTATGCACTGCAAGTAGTCAGGGGTGAAGGTGAACACTTTGCTCATATACACGATGTCATAGTGTTCCCACGGTGTGTACCAAGACACTGATGTGCCCATTGTCTTGTAGAAACGGGCGATTTTCATCAGCGCAAGGTTCGGGAAGTTGTGTCCGTCAACGTCTATTAGTGCGATGTGCATAGTACATAAGGTTGGTTAAACAAAATCTGAAAGCATATCGGGATTGTCGTGTATGTTGCCGACTACTACCAAACGAGGGTCTTTCCCGTTGATATGGACTTTAAGCATTTCACCAAGGCTCTTGTACTCGTCTGAAAAGGCATATTTTTCGCTCCGTGTGCGAATAAAGAAATATCCGTGTGGATGCCACGTAACAACGCCAAATGGCTTTTTGGAAAAGCACGTCTTAACGATGTCGTCCTCGTACATCTCGTTTGGTGGTTCGGATTTGTCGTACCGACCCGTCCACTCGCCGACTGTCTCAGGAATAACGTGGTATGTCGTAGTGTTGTGGTCGTTGATGGCACACACAATCAATGTAGTGCCATCCTCGCACACGACAAGACTACCTTCGACCCATTCTCCCGCATATTTGCTTTCGGGAGTGCATTTGCCTCTGTACTTGTGTTCTCTCATAGTAGTTACAGTTTTGTTATTCCTCAAATTCGTCGTGCTCAATATCGACATCGGGACTGCCGAACCAATCCGGCGCGTGATACCTGAGTCTCTTGATTTCGTCGTTGAGGTCTTCCTCGCTGTCGAAGTCGTAGGTGTACGTGATTGTAATTTGAATATCCATATTCTTGTGTTTGATAGGGTTTAGGGAATGCCGCCGACAAGTATGTCGGCGGGGTTAGACTAACTTTCAGGTACTGCGTATTTGCCATACAGACCCACCATTTCGAGCATCTGATTGAAATGTGCGACGCTTTTGATGACCGTGGAGACGTCCAATCGTATGTCGTTGTGGTTGTAGAGGATGCTGACAGATTTTTTGGACTTGAAAAAGGATACCATCAATGTGTCCGGGTTTTGATTCTCGTCCATATCTTCGCCGCCTTCCTTCGTGAAGACTTCTCTGTCTTTGAAGCCCGGTGTCTTGGTGTATCCATCTACCACCATTGCAGCCTTCAAGACGCTGTTGTCAAATGGAACTGAGGCGTTTTTGCTGGCTTTTTCGCGGCGGACAGCCCAATTCAAACCTGTTGTCAGTTCCTTCAATTCGTCAAGGGCGAATCTGATTCGCTCCTCGGCTTCCTCAATCGTGTTGCTAATACGACTGATGGTTTCTGCTATTTTCTTTGTGTTACTCATTTTGTGTCGTTTTTGATGATTTTGGGTGCGTATTCGTCGTAGAAGTGGGTGCAATCGTAGAAAAGGTGGAGGATTTTCCTATCGCAATAGTTCTGCCAAAGGACGCACTTCTTGGTTAGCGATTTTTCGAGATACTCCTCGCTTTGCGCTTTGAACGCTGACAGATCGAAGTCGGTGCGCTTGAATATCCAACACAGAACGTTGTGCCTCAATGTCTCACGTCCGTGACTGTTGGAAAGTGCGGGAGGTTCACGCCGGACGATTACAACGTAGTTGTCGTCCAAGTCAATAGCGTGGAAGTACTGCCTGATGCCCGTTGCGGTTTCGGGGATTAGGTCGAATCCGTCAACTGTATCAGAGTTGCTACTGTCGTTGAGGTCTATGCTTTCAAGACAGTGATACGGGATTTCGCCTTTTTTGCAGAAGAATGTGTATTTTGATATGAATCGTAGCATAGTGTGTGGTGTTGTCGCCTGACAAGTATGTCGGCGGGGTTGGACAATCAGAGGGGAAGGGTCTGCTGGGTTGGCTGGGGGTGGAGTATGCCTTCCACTCGGTCGATTTCGTCGTCCACCTGACGCTCCAATTCTTTGGATTTGGTCAGGTGTATTTGGAATCGTGTTGAGAAGTAGTCTCTTTGTGCTTTGCGCATAGCCTTTACGTTGTTGTAAAACACCTTGGCGTTGTCCAACCGTTTCTGCATACAGGCGATCTGCTTCTGTAATGTTTCGATTTCTGTTTCCATTTTGGTGTGTTTTAAAGGGTGAGGGCGGATGGAATCCGCCGGAATAGACGTTACTGTTGTTGGATGCGGATGAGCATCCCTAATTGCTTGGCGAGGGCTTCGCATTTTGCGGTGCGGGTGGTGCTGGCGGTGATGTAGGCGACCATTCCCGACCTTTGAGGGATTTCGTAGCCCTTCTTTCTGAGGTAGTGGCGGAGTTGGCAGAGGCGGATGTTTTGCTCGCGGTCCGGGATTCGTGCAAAGTGGAAACGGGTCTGCTGTTGGTAGCCCCAATTGAGGCGGATTTCGTCTTCGTGCCTCGTCTTGCGCCACGTCTCGGACTTGCGGCGGTGGATGTCCGCCAATTCTTCGGGGGACTTGTTGCGGAGCGAATATACGCCGGGTTTGAATCGTCCTTTTTGTCCGTTGATGCGTCCCTGCTGGCGGCGGCGTTCCTTTGCCTCCTCGTCTTCGTTGGCGATGGCTACTTGTGCGTGTGCCGTGGCGTTGACTTGCATCTTGTGCATAAACTGGCGGGATTTTGACAATCCAAGGTCGCGCTTGATGCGTTGCATCGAGGACAGCGAGATGCCGAGTTTTGCGCAGATGACTTCGTTTTTGGTGTGTTTGAAGTGCGCAATGAGCCACGCGGTCTGCTGTGGCGTGAGGGTTATTTTTGCGGTGATGTAGGGTCGTACCATAATGTCAGTTGAATTTTACGCCTACCTTCTTGCTGAGTTTTTGGTAGTCGAGGATTATTGAGGATGTGGGGTTGGTGAATGACTGCTTGCCGTCGAGGGCGTCGCCGTCTTGGAGGAAACGGACGTCCTTCTTGCAGACAAAAAACTCGCTGTGGACAAGTTCCTCAGAGATTTCCTGTTGGCTTTTCGCACGGTTGCCCGCTTCTTTGGCGTAGGGGACGTACAGGCGACCAAGGCGGATGGCGAGGTACTGGTTGTATAAAACCTTGTCGCCGACGGTCTCATTGAGGAGTTTGAGGTCCTGTCCCTTGCGAATAACACCACGGTCAAATAGAACTTGGATAATGTTCCAAAATTCGAGGGTGACGCTTGTCTCCTGCAAGATGTCGAACTGTTGTTTGATGTTTTCGACAGCCATCTTGCCGAGTTCATCAAAGAAGTCGAGGTTGACCATACGGATTTTCTTTTCGTCCAAGAGAATCATAGCGGGTGCCAACATTCCCGCCATATTGTCGAGGAATCGTGTGTCAACGCCGGGCAATTCGTTAAAGAAATATGAGAATAGGGCGTCGTACATTTCCTTGAACCTCCGCTCGATGAGTGTGCGGTATTGCAGGATTTCCACGCAAATTTGGGAGAGGCCTCCGCGCTCCAATTCGATGAGAGCCTTGTATGCGTCGCGCTGCTGTGTGGTCTTCTGCGTCTCGTTTGCCTGTACGAGGATTGTACGTGTGTAGAAGATTTCATTTTCGGGCAGGTAATTGGACGTGAGCACCAATGACGACTGCACATCGACGGTATCCACCTTGTTGTCGTTGGAGAAACTCGCCTTTTGATAGCCCGCGCCGTCGTACATCGACTGCAACATTCCCTGCACGTTGCCGATGATGTCGTTGTGGTATTCGTCGAGCCACACGAGGGCGTTGGACTTTTGGTTCATCATACGCGCCATTGACTTTGGCGTGTTTTGATTGCCTTTGAGGGAGACTTCGCGCTGCGGTTTGCCGAAGATACTTGTGAGGTTGCGGATGATGGACGACTTGCCCGAACCGCGCACACCCTTGACGTAGAGTATTGGCATAAATTTCAACTCATCGAAAAGGATGTCCCTGAATATCGAGGCTATTGCAAAGCACGTCGGGAATATGCAGTAGTGCTTGTGCGCATCGTAGAGCATCTGAAACCACTTGTTGAAGGTGATTTCCTTGTTGGGGAAGTAGGTGAAGTTTTCGGCTGCATCGTCCTTCTTGACGCCGCCGGTGATGCTGTCCACGTATGGCATAAAGAAGGTGCGCTCGACGTCCTTGCCGTCTTCGTCCACCGTTACCTTGACGAGGCCGAACTCGTCGGGTTCCAAGACGTTGCCGTCCTTGACAGCGACATTGGAGAAGAAATACGCCTGTGCGTCTTTGTTCCAACCGAGTTTTTCGGCTGCTATGCTTTCGTTTACGGGTGGCATTGCGTTGAGGATTTTGAAAAGGTCGTCGTCTTTGCCCAAGAAAACGCGCTGCTGCTTATAAAGAGCGGTACGGAACTTGGCGGCGGAAGAGAAGTCCTTGTTGGTGAGTTTTATGTATATGGGGGTATCGAGGCCGAGTTCCTTGTCGTTGCCGATTTGCAGGATTCGGAACACCTCGTCGTCGGAGTTGCGTATCAGGTGTCGGATTTGGAACGGGAATTCTGCGACACCGTACCAATCGTACTTGCCGTTGATGTACACGCCGTTGACGGTAATCTTCACACTGCTTGTATTGAGGTACAAGGTGTTGCCGTCGTCGTCGGTTTCGTACTCGCCGTCGTCGTCCTTGCCGTCCTTATCGGTGGTGTCGGTGTTGGTGTCCTTTTTGGGCTTGTCGGCTTCTTCCTTCGTTTTGAGAATGGACTTCGCCAAAGCCACTTTCACCTCGTCTAATCCCTTCATAATTAGCAATATCTTAAAAATACGTCCGCCAAATCTTCTTTTCCGTTGCCGTATTGCAGAATGAAGTCGTTGATGCCTATTTTGAGGTTGGGCATAAGGTTCTGAATTGCGGCTGTCTTTTCCTTCCAATGTTCGAATCCGTCCCGATCCGGGAACACGAGGACGTAGTTTTGGAAGTTTTTGAGGAAGTCGAGGCGGTGGGTCTGGAAATTGTTGATGGAGAGCGTTGCTATCCAATTGTACTGCGGCTCGATGAGCGATGCTATAAGGCAGGTCTTTTCGCTTTCCACAAGTGCGACGGGCTTGTCGGGGTAGAGCGACACAAGGTGCTGCCCGAAGTAACACATTTCAGGCTCCGTGGCTCGGTCTCGATGCAGGTATTGCCACATCATTTTGATGCGTCCGCGTTCCGTACCGTCGGCGTCCTGAATCTTTGTGCGGTGTCCGTCGGGATTGTACCACATCACTTTGCCACGGTGTACGCGGTATTGCTCGTCAATCTGCCAAAAGATGATGCCGTAGTCAACGCTGCCGATGCAGTAGTCGCGGAACACCTTTGTAAGTTCGGATTTCTTGAACTTTGGCTGCAAGAAGCGGCTGAGTCCGTTGTTGTACTTATATAAGGTGTAGTTGGACACCTGCTGGCGCGTGTAGTAGATGGGGGCAACTTTTTCAATGATGACCGGGGCGATGGCTGAATTGTCAATTCTGCCTGTCGGGTAGAGCCGGTAGCCACATTCTTTGGTGTGGTCGCAGATGCCGTACTGGTCGCCCGCCGGACGGTTGTCCCGGTCGAGGTATAGAGTGAAGCATTTTTTGCGTCCGCACTTTGGACACGTCCTTTTTGAGGACGGCGAGTAGGGTTCGAGATGGTATTTATAGTTTCGGTTCATTGTTGTTGTGTTGTTGATTGTTGGTGAAAGATAGCGGGCTATTGCCCGATGCCCGCCATCTGTGAGTGTGGTGGGGCGGATGGAATCCGCCCGGAATGGACAGAACGGGGTGCTACTGGAAGAAGTCGAAGAAACTTCTTCCTTTGTTTTCGTTCATTGTGCGGAATATTACCTCGTTGCCTGTCTTGATGGTGTCGAGGTCTTTCTGCATATCGCGGATTTCAGACTTTATGGTGTCTTGGTTTCGCTTGATGCTGTCGAGTTCGCGACGGACTTTCTGCATTTCAATTTTGAAGTCCCGTTCCTTGACGGTTTCGAGGCTATCGTGGTAGTAAGCCATACCGACAAGGAAGAGTGCGATGATGAGTGCTATGATTATTGCGCCTTTCATAGTGATAATTAGAATTGTGTTTGTGGGCGGATGGAATCCGCCCGGAATTGACATTACGTTGGAGTTATTTGGTGTCGTCAAAGAGGTAGCCTTCGACGCGGTAGAGGACGAGGAGCGCGGAGTGATTTTCGTCGTAGGCACTGGACACGCCTTCTACGAAGATGCGGACGCCGTCGTCCTGATAGGCGGTGAAGACGTTGAAGGTTTTGAGGCGCGGATTTTCGCTTTTCAGAACCGACTGGTGCTGCATCAGCGATTCGCGGATCGAGCCAATGTCCTTTTGACGGACGGCTGTGTGGTGGAACTGCCTTGCAAAGTCGGCAAGGAGCGTGAACATCTTGGGCAGACCACTGAGCGGCGGGTAGTTGTAGTTGACGAAATAGTATGTGTTGGGTGTTGTTTCCATAATTATTTTTTTTGCGGGTTGTTTTTAATTGCTTTCTTGATATTTACAAGTTGTTTATCAGAGAAAAAGGAGCGTTGGAAAATGAATTTATCTAACCTCCAAGGAGTTTTGTCAACGTCAACATTATCTTTGATATGTTGGATGATGGTCTTGTCGCGAGACCATTCGATGCTGACACCATTGAGCGTAATGCCATCTGTGCAATGAATACGGCAACAAACAATGTCTGTGTTTTCGTTCGTTAAAAGACAATATTCAATGCCGATGATGCGCAAGGGGTTCAACCATCCAAATCCATTGATAAAAATGTAATCTTCCATAATTAGAATAGTGTTAATTGGGTGAATGATGTTGGTGCGGTGGGGCGGATGGAATCCGCCGGAACGGACTGAACTTCTACGGGGGCGGCGCGGGTGGTCTCGGTGGCGGGGTCGGAGATGGTGGCCGGCTGCGGGGGAAGTTGCTTTTTGGTGGATTGGCGGGCGCGACGAGGCGCGGGCTTTTCGTGTGTGGCGGGGATGGGGGATTCGCCGTCAAGTGTGGCGGCGGACACGACAGGCTGCGCAGGGGCAGGGGCTGAGGTGGAGAGGGTGGCAGCGGACGCGGTGGGGACGGACGCTGTGGAGGCTGCTTTGGTGGTTTTGAGTGTGTAGGCTATTACTATTATGTAGGCGGTGTAGAAGCCGTAGAATAGCGAGGATATGAGGACAAAGGCGGGTTGCTCTACGTTGATGCGGAGATAGACCGCGAAGCCGTCCAATACTGCGAATACCAATACAGGGAAGAGGCGATGGAGCGAGAAGACGGCTACCGTTGTCATAATGGAATATGAGAGGGCAAAGGCGGTGAGGACGACCTTGTCGAATATGGTGACTGGCGCGTCGGGCGTTGCCAACTCTTTTGCCGCGATGAGGAGTTCGCTGTTGGAGTAGAACAGGTGCGCGGCAAGGGTGAAGAGGATTATTTTGAGTTCTATCGAGAGTGCTTTCATTTGACGTTGTTTTTGATGAGTTCGAGGATTTGCTGTTTGGTCATTCCTACGGAGGCGGCGAGGAGACAGGCGCGTCCACCGGGGTAGATTTTTTGTCCGCCGGCGGATTCCCATTCGGCGATGGCGGCGTCGAGTGTGGCGGCGTGGGTGGCGGCGTCGTCATTCAATGACGACGGAAGGGACTGAACGGCTGATGCCGTGGGGGTGGTGGTGTCAAGCGTCGGTTTAATCTGCGTTAAGTAAATGACTATAAACAGGACGATTATCCACGCTGCGTTGATTAATACGACCGTGGAGCGGCGGAATCTGCGCGTAATACGGAGGCACAAGATTAGGCGCGTGAGTTTGGATTGGCTTATGGTGTGTCCTTTGGCTTCGAGTGCAGCCACAAGGTCGTCGGGAGCGTTGACGGGCAGGTGCTCGATGTTGGAGTAGGGGGTGTGGTCGCTGATGAAGTTGCGCTGCGTGAGGATGTCGCAGATGGGTTGATTTTCTGCGACGACGACAGCCGCCTTGTCGGTGACTATGAGTTTTTGGTATATGTTGGTGAGGGTGGCGTTGCGTGTCTGTTGTGCGGGTGCAGCACCGTTGCAGGGGCGTTGCGAGGGCGTTGCAGGGTCGTTGCAAGTACGTTGTAAGGGCGTTGCAGGAGCGTTGCAAGTATGTTGCAAGTTCGTTGCAGGTTCGTTGCAACCGTCGTCAGGGTACTCCACGACCGATGTGTGGTTTGGGTCGTCGGTGGAGTAGAGGGTGGCTTCGAGTTTTAGTTTCCTATTGTCCATTTTCTTAATTTTTCGAGGTTCAACTCTGGGCAGCGGGTGTTCCGTTGGTTGGGGAGTTCGCCGTGCCCTACTATGTGGTCTTTTTTGATGTCGTATTTTATTGCGAGGGCGTTGACAAGTAGGATGAGGTTCAGTTGTGTCCTCGTGTCGTGCTTGTCGGGTGTGTGGATGCAGATTGATACTGCGTTGCAGTTGTAGCCGAGGGCGTTTGCGGTGCAGGCATTGACTTCGTGTAGTTGGTAAATCTTGCCATTTTTGAGGTAGAAGTTGTAGCCGAAGCCACTCTCCCAACCCTTGACGTTCTTGTGGTAGTCTTGGACGGCTTTTACGCTTACAGGCTTGTCTGCTCCGTCGTGGTGGATGATGATGTATGCCGTGGTGTCGCGGTATGTCTCAGCATCGAGGAATATGCCCGTGAGGGCGCGGTATGTTGCCAATGTCGCTATTGCGGCTGCGGCTGCTGCTATACAAACAATTTTGAGCAAAATTCGTATAGTTTTTCCCATTCTCCTGATTTTATGAGCCAAAACAACAAGAATCCGAACACGAATAACGCTGTGAATCCGAGGATTTTGCGTCCGAATGATTCAAGGAACGTTTTGAGGAGCGTCTTCACAAGCCATATCGTGAAGTCCAAGGTCGCCAATATGACTAATGAGGGGAATATCAGGAGTGTTATCATCAGGATTTTCTGCCACGTGTAGCCTTGCAACTGGTATCGCAACAGGAGCGATGTGCAGGGGAAGTCGGGGTAGCGCGGCATTTGTGTGGGACCGGGGTCGTTGATGAGCGGCTCGGTGTAGGTGGTTTCTATGTATTCTTTTGTCATTTTTGCTACTGGTTTAGTTTTGTGATTTCGTTTTTTAGGTAGTCGCGTGTGGCCTCGAAGGCTGCGATGCGGCTGCGGGCTTCTTTGAACTGGCTTTCGAGTTCGTCGCTGATTGTCTCGAATGCTTTTTCAAGGAATGGGAGTTGGCTTTTGCTTGGAGCGGGGCGGTACAACAGCCAATCGCCGACGGTTTCGGGGCTGCGTCCTATCGCTTTTGACAGCTTGTTGATGGTGCATCCCCGCCTCGTGCGCTCGATGAGGTGGTAGAGTGCTTTCAGGCGGGTGTATATTGGTGTGTAGTCGGTCATTGCGCTGTGGGTCGTTTTTTTTGATTGTATTGGGCGGATGGAATCCGCCCGGAATTGACTGAACAAAGGGGCTTATTTGCCTTTGAACTTATCCCTAATGGTTAGAATGAAGGCGACGACGACAAGTATTACTGCCGCTAAGATTGCCATTCCTATAAGGGCTTCGATGAAGCCACCGATTGCTGCTAACATAGTGTTTAGTTTTTTTGTTGTTTGTAATTTGTTTTCTTTGTAGTAGGCGGCGGAGGTAGCGAGCCTCCGTAATGCCTTTGCATTGACCGCCTTGCAATAAATAAATGATGTAAGGGATTAATACAGGTGGGTGTTTCACAACAGCCTTATTTGACCTGCAACAAAAATAATATGTCAAAAATCAAAAACTATCTTGAACTTCAATGTCTTTTAAAAAGACCGCCGCTGTGCCAAGTCTTACCTCTTTGAGGCGGCGGTCAGGAACGAACAGGCAGTTTCAGTGCCACTGTTTGTTCTACTGAAAGGCTTTTCCTACAACCTAAATAGATTCTTTCGTTTCGTCTTCGGTGGCTTCCACTGGTGCGAACTCGCGGAGGATGCTCTCTACTTCCTGCTGGTCTTTGGCTGGTACGCCTGATTTAAGCCAGTTGTAGAATGTTGCGTCCGTGATACCGAAGGTATCGCGCAACTGTTGTTTGATTGCGCGGCGCGTCTGTCGGTTGCGGGTTCTGTTGTAAAGGTCTGTAAGCATATCGTTTGTTTTATTGTGTGTGCCGCATAAAATGCGGCGGAATTAACGGTACTTTGTTTCATAATCCTGCTTCGGTGCGGGCATCCGTTAGGATTTGGGCGATGGCGTTGTGTGATGTTTTGGCGAATGTAAAGGATTCGCTTTTGAAGTATTCGTCTAAGTCCACGACAACGTTGTACGGCGCGTATCCGTCGGAGATGTCTATGACCAATATCCTTACCCAAGTGAACATCGGGTCGTAGTCCACAATTTTGTAGGCTATGCCGTTGCACTTTCCTGAGCGGAAGTCTGTAAGCCCCGCAAGCGTCTGCAAGGCGAGACAGGTGAGGTGTTTTATGTTGTTTTCCATTTTTTATATACAATTTTTTGTTTATCTTTGCGTTTAAATATTGTCAAATTTGAATGATTTGACAATGCAAAAATAAAGAGTATGTACATACAATCCAAAGAATTTGGATATTATTTTTAGTTAACAAATCTTAAATATATAACAACAAATTGATTATGAATAAATTAGACAGATACAAAATACTGATTAGGCACGCCAAAGAACGTGGGTATATTACCTCTCAAAAGGACTTGGCATACAAAATAGGGTATAAGGATGAAGTAAGTTTTTCGCAAATAATCAATGGAAAAACGAAAGAACCCAAAGATTTTATCCAAAGAATTTGCAGTATTATTCCCGGTTTGAATGAGAACTGGCTACTGTTTGGCGAGGGTGAAATGCTTAAAGGGCAGGGTGAAGGTGTGTCTATAAGCAACATCAACGGCGATAATATTGGCTGTGGACACGACAACACAATAAACAATAACGACCTGACTATCCACGCCTTGCTTGACCAAATGAAGGTGAAGGATATACAAATAACGAAATCACAAGAGCAAATTACGAAATCACAGGAACAGATCTCGAAGTCGCAGGAACAGATAGACAGGCTGATAAGTTTGTTGGAGAAGAAGTAGGGTAGGGCGGATATAATCCGCCGGAATGGACAGGACCGAAAAAAAGTAGAAATATGAAAGAAAAGGATACTAACGAAAGTCTCGCTAAGGAAATTTTGGCGGAGATAGGCAAGATATACCCTGTAAGGTATGAAAAGCGTTCCGCCATCGCACCCGTTCTGTGGGTATGTGGGGCGATGTTCACTACGTCGTTGATTTGGTGTGCAGTGAATGTTTACTTTGGAAATTGGGATGAAAAGTATATCGAAAAAATTTATAATTTTGCATCCACAATCGCCGAGGTGTCTTTTGGTATAGCCCTTGCTACGGTGGTATTGTGCCTTATCTTTGCGCCCAATAGGCTACACTCGGAGCATTATCTGATAGAAATGGAGAAAATAAAAGCGGCTAAATCGAGTGGAAGCACAGAGGACAATGAAACACCTGTGGAAGAAGAAAATGCTAACGAAAAAAACGACAATGATGGAAAAGAAGCCGGACAAAAAGATTAAACGGTCGTATTTGATATGCTTTAATAATTATACGACGGACAGGGACACCGTGTTGGAGACCTTAAACAATGTAGGGTTGCGCACGTGGAGGACGGAACTGCCCGGATGTATTATGCTTAAAACGGTTGCGTCCACCAAGGCTGTAAGCGATGTATTGGTGAAGATAATGCACGAAAAACCTTTTATTGTGGCGGAAATAAGCGGCAATCGCAACGGCAGATTATCTCAAAGGGGATGGGACTTCCTCGCGGATTCTAAGAATACAGAGGTAAAATATTGAACATTTTTGGACTAAAAAAGGCGGGCGTTTCGCAACGTCCGCCAAGTGTTGAACCTGTCGAAAAATATTTTATGGATATTTTTCTCCGCAAATGTAGGGATTTTTATTGAATTTCACAAATCTTATTTTTCAGAATACTTCAAACTCTTTGCCCACTTCGCCGAAACGGTTTTTGGTGGTGGTGGCGATGCCGGGGCTTTTGAATACAACGGTGATGTCGCCCTGATGCTGCTTGACGATGGAGCCGCGCACTCCGCCTTTTTGGTTGGCGAAGGATATGGCGACAAATCCCATTTCGGGAAACAGGTCTTTTTTCATCTTCCACAGTTCCTTTTCGTCGAGGTTGGACATCTGTATGGAATCGAAAAACGCGAAGTCGTAGCATCCCGATTTCAAAACTCGCTCGATGCTTGCAGGGCTGTCGCTATCAAAATTGAGGTCTAAGCGCGATGATACGCTCTCGCCCAAAAACTCAAATATGCGCTTTGTGCGGCTTTGGTTCATCTCGTTTTCAAAGAAGATGACCCTTCCGAAATTCTGTGCGAGGTAGTTGGCGAATTTCAGGCAAAATGTTGTCTTGCCGTGTCCGGGTGGCGAGGAGATTACCATATAGAAGTTGCGTTCAGGCTCGCCGATGAAGTCGAGCCATTCGCCTTTGAATTTGAGGCCCGGCGCAAAATTGGTACTCATAAGGTCGGTGGCGGCAATCGATCCGAATCCGCAGAATGATGGCTGCCGGTTGCCGTGTGTGCCTTTTGTGTTGAATGTGGTGGGGACGATGCCGCCAAATCCTATTTGAAATCCGTTGTTCATTGTGTTGGTTGTATTTTTTAAGGGACGCACACGCGGGTGCGCCCCCTTTGTTGGTTGTGTCATAGAGGAGCGTACACAAGGTACGCCCCTACATTGGTTGTATCATAGAGGAGCGTACACAAGGTACGCCCCTACACGATGCGGAATCCCGAAAGGCTCTCTTTTTTGAGTTCAGGTTTCTTTGCCTTTTTGCTGACCGTGAAGTCTTTGCCATTGATTGCGGACTTGCATTTGGATACGAGGTCGTCGTATTTCGGGATGTCCACCTTCTTGGCGTTCTTGTTGGCGTAAGGAAGGAGTTTGTCTTGAATTTCGCGGATGATGTCGATGTGTGGAGTCTTGCCGCCGCGCTTTGCGTCGAAGTTGGCTTGGATTTCCATTACGTACTTGCGGACGCGCCACGTGTCCTTTGTCTGTCCGGCAAAGGATTTCACAAATGATTTGAGCGTCGTGAGCCACGCGGGGGATTCGCCCACTTGGGGTTTTGCGGGTTTCTTGTCTTTCTTGGGGTTGGGCTCTTTCTTGGGCTTGTCTGACTTGGCCAATGCCTCGTTGACATCGGCGAGCCAAGCGTCGAATTTGCTCATTGTGTCTTCGTCCAATTCGTCGTAGATGTCTGCGAACTCCAAGTATGCAGCCGAGGGTTCGGTTACATAGTCGGGCATTTTGCCCTTGATCTCGTCCCACTTCTCGACAAGATTTTTTGCTGTGATTTTCATATTGTCCTTATTTTTAGTGGTTAATATTTGTGTTTACGCTGCTTTCATTTTGAGCCTTGCGCGGTCGGCGTCCGCGATGGCTATTTTGGCTTTTGCGAGGCGGAGGCGTTTTGCCTTGTCGGTGCCGGGCGCGGTGGGCGCAACGGCGGTGGATGCGCACTGGGCGGCGAGGTGCTGCACGGCGTCGGCCTCGGAGCGTTGGATGCTGCCAAAGTAATCCTCAAACTGCTTGGGGGTGATGCCGTTCTGTTTGCAGATTTCGGTCATATCCACTTTCTGTGTGGATATGTTTTGCGGTGCGGTGAAGTCGTTGGTGATGATGCCGACCTGCTTCTGCATCTCGCGGTAGATGTCGCCTTCGGGCGTTGCGGGGAACGTGCCGCTCTTGATTGATTGTAATGTTGCTTTGTCCATTTTTGTATGTGGTTTTTTGTGGTTATTTGTTGAGTTTTGCAAGTTTAGCCTCGGATTGGAGAAGGTGGATGCTTATCAAATCCTCTTTGTCTGCGTACCAAGTTTTTCTGTCCCAAATACGAGGGTGCAACTCTTTTGTGTACGTAACCAAGCAATCGTATTGGTAAGGTAATTTTGGAGTGGGGAACCACTCTACGGTAACGGGATAGCCGTTGTACTTACCTTTTCCAACGTAGATGTGTGTTGGTTCGGGTGGAGTATCGCCCAAATCCCCCAATACTTCCGGCGACACGTTCTTGATGTCGGCGGGGGCGATGGATTCGTCCCAAACGCCTGTTTCAAGGAGGTTAAGTATTGCTTTTGCGATGTCCTTCAACTGTTGGCTGCCAGTGTACTCCTCGAAATAGACGTACTCTACGGCGCGGATTTTCGGATCTGATACAAAGGTAGAGGGTTCGTACTTTGGCTTGAAGGTTACGCCGTATTTGTGTTTGGCGGTGTTGTTCCTACGTTGATAGTTGGTGACATTGGCATTGTGAAGGCTTATCCGCAAGGAATAAGAATTGCCATTGTCCTCGATGACAATTTTGTATTTGCTCTCCGTGCTGCCCTCTGCTCCGATAAGGCTACCGATGCCCAACACAAACGTGTGGCTGTCGGAAATGGGATTTTTGTCCCAATCTGCAATTTTTTTCGCCAATTTTTTTGCAAATTCATCACGTTTGCGTACCTTTGCGCCTGAAAGGTAGTTAGACCCCGATTGATTGGCTGTGCCGACATAGGGGCGGTTATGTTGCCCACTACTTTGGCACGTGTTCATCTCAAACAGGTTGTTTGGGGAACGTCTAACGTCTTTCTTTCTAAACGAAATTATGACGGTTGTCGGTTGTCCGGCAGCCGTTTTTTCGTTTTTGGGAGTGCCGTTTGTACCAAACAGCGATTCGATGTCGTATCTCAACTTCTGCATCTCCAACACGTTGAAAAATGCGTCGAAGGCTTGACGGATTGGTGCGTCTTTGTCGTTGTTGAAATCCGGGTATGGATTGTGCGGGTACATAGACACAAGGTGTTCGTCGTACTCTCCCAGTTCTCGCATTTTGCCGTCAATGTACACCTCAAATGCCCTCGACAACAGTTCTTGCGGTCGCAGCCAATATTCATCGCCTGTCTCGTTCTGTACGCTCTTGGATTTGATGTAGTATGAAGATTTCGCTATTGCGTTGTTGAGGTCTGTGAAAGTCTTTTGCGTGTCGGTGTTCGTGCCGCACCATTCGTCTTCGAGGTCTCGGCAACTCATAAGTTTTTTAGTGTCTTTGTCGTCGAGGTTCAATCCGAATGAGTACGAAAGGTAGTGGTCGAGGGCGTGAAACCACTCGTGCGCCACGTGCTTGTAGTCAGCGAGCGACTTGAAGTTGAGCACGCGGCGTGCCGAGTTGTAACAGCCGCCTGTAAGGAAGCCCATTTGCTGCACACCGATATTGAGCGTCAGGTTGCGTCCAAGCCCTATGGCGAGCATAGGCTGATGGATGCACCTTGCTAAGAGTTGGAACGTGCCGTAACTGATATTAAGCATATCCTGCTCCTGCTTTTCGTCGAGGTTGCTGTCCACGTTCACATACCGAAACCCAAACAGGCGTTTGAGTTCGTTAGCGGTAACGTTGCCGTTGCGCGGAGGGTATTGTTCGCGTTGCCTGACTATCAATAGTTTGACTAATGATGTAAGTAGTTTGCTCATTGTCATTTCTTATTAAGTTTTACCAATCTTACGAGGTGGACTAATAGCGGGGAGATTTGTTCGTCGTCGTCGCCGTAGTCCTTGCCGGGCAGTTCGTTGTTTAGGATGCGCCGTGTGGGGTCGAAAGGATACTGCATAACATAGTTGGTGTCCTCAAATTCCTTGATACGGCTCTCGATAGACTTGCCGACGATGTTCATCTTCTTTTTCTTGTCAACTATGTAGTTGTAAATCTCCTGATAGTGGTCTTGCGAGGTGATGAATTTTGCGTCCTTCTGCAATTTCTCAACCTCATTGTCCAACTCCTCTATCACCTTGTCGATGTCGCTATTTCGGTCGAATCCACGCTTTGCAAGCACACCCGCCTCCGTCTTAGCCACAGTCTTCAAGTGTTCAGAGAGAGAGTCGGTGTTCCAAGTGTTGTGCGCGGTGTAAATGTTGCCTAACTTGCGCGACATCTGTACGATTTCCTTGTCGTCGTCGAAACTTGTCTTGTGGATGAAGCGCATAAGTTCATCGTAACGCTCCAACAGTTTTACGGCCTTGTTTCGCTCGTCGGCGGTCATTTTTTTCAGGTCGTCCTCTGTTGGGCGGTTGTAGATGGTTTCCACGTACCTGCCCATATTATCAAGAGAACGGCGGATGTCTTTCAACACGCGGTCTCGGTAGTCGTTGAGTTGCGACATCTGATATTTGAAACTGTTTAACGCGCCTTTTTCGCCGTTCAGAATACTGTATTCGCGCTCCATATCCTCTTTCTCCTTGTTGATTTGCACGTTTACGAGCATATCAATATCGGTGATAAGCGCAAACTTGACCTCTTTCGGGTCGAGGGAATCCACATTGAGGACGTTGCCTCGGTCTGCTCGATACCAAATGTCGTTGATTCGGTCAGTCTTTTCCTGCAACTTTTGGAAAATGAACGTATCCATCGAGTTTTGCATCAATGGCATCACGATACGCACGTATTGGAAGATGTTGCCCTGACGGTACAACCTGCCTTCCAACTGCTGAACGTCGGTAGGATTCCAGTTAGGATATAGGTTGTACAGCACGGTGGAGCGTTTTTGAAGGTTGACACCTTCCTTGATGGTGCTTGTGCCAATGATGACTTTGATTACGCCATCGTTGAACGCCCTCATTATAAGGTCTTTCTTGGTGGTGCTCGATTCGCCTGAAATGATAGCCACTTCGTCTATCTTCTTGGTTTTCTTCTTGCCGTTCTTGTCCTCGATGTCCTCCACCACGTATTCCACGCCGCGACGGAAGCCGCATTGCTCCTCCAAATATTCCTTGATGAAGTCGAAATACTGCTTGCCTCGATCGGCGTAGATTATTTGACCGGAGCATTGTTCGTTCCTTTGCTCGTGCCATTCCTTGATGGACTTTATACATTCGCAAGCGTACCTTATCTTCGGGCTTTCGCTAATGAACTCCTCGTAGTCGTAAGGCTCGCGATTGATTTCGTGGATGTCATCCATCGTCAGGCCCATCTTTTGTACCTTGTTGTAAACGTCAGAAGGTATTTTGAAAAGGAACGGAGAAAGTGCGTTGTTCAACGAACTTCCCATACCTGACAAGATACTGTCTCCACCCTTGCCTTGTCCCTTGCTGCCACCCTTGCCAGCCGTATTAATCAAGAAGTTGATTATCTTTTGGTTCAACTCCTGACGCTCAGTCATTTTCAGATATGAGAGTATCTGATTGTCTTTCGACAGCATTTTGCCCGACTTGTACAAAAGGGGAATGTTGATTTTTGCGGGACGCTTCACACCTGCCTCGTCGCCTGTCTTGTAGTCGAAATTGGCGTAAATAAGGCCTTGCAGAATCATTCGATTTCTGAATGATTTGGTAACGTAGTCGTTGCGGATATTGAGGCTTGCGTCCACTATTTCGTCGTATTCCTCGTTGACAAAAGTCTCGAAGAAACGGTGTACATTCTCGATGTTGCGCTTGTGAAGTTCGTCCATCGCCACGAAGGACAGCATACTGAAAATTTCCAAGGGCGTGTTGGTGAATGGCGTTGCAGTAAGCAACATCACGTTGCCGCCGTACATACGCTGTATGTAGTTGCAGAAAATGAACCCTTTGAGACCGATGTCGGAAGGCTCGCTTGCCGAAGCGTGGAAAGACCTCGACTTTTGGCTGCTGTCGGCGTGAATCTTGCTGAAAACGTTTTTGTAGCGGTGAGCCTCGTCTATCACGAGGTAGTCGAAACCGCACTTGTCGAAATCGAGTTTGCCGCCCTTTTGTCCGCGTCCCAAGAGGGAATCTATCTTTTCGTTGAACTTGGCATACGCCTTGGCATCCATATTTTGAGATGCTTGGCTCAGAATATTTTTGAGGTCGGTTGCTACACCTTCGCCCAAAGCGTCACTGAATCCGAACTTTTTGAGGCCTTCGTTTGTTATAAGCGTGATGGTGTTGTTTTTGATGTCTTTTTCGTGCGCCTTGATGTCGGAGCCAAGATTGAACCAATAGTTGACCGTAATACCAGTATTGGACAACAGACCGTTGACACCTTCCTTGCCGATGATTTCCATAATCCAGTTTTGGTAAGTGGAGTTAGGCACGACGATGAGCGGGCGCATACATTTGCCTTGCTGCATCGCGCTCGCTACTTCGGCAATGGCGGTGAAGGTCTTGCCTACACCTACATCAAACGCCACGCAGCCAGAGGACGACAGTTCCATAAAAGCCACGCCCTCACGCTGTGCCGGGCGTAACTCAAATGTGCCACCGCGCACAATGCGGCTCATAGGCATCGCGACAGGTACTTTGTGAGACGGCACGGAAGGATAGCCGTTGAAACGTCTGTTCCAGTCCATATCGAGACGCTGCTTGTCCTTGAAGGTAAGACATTCTTCTAAGAACACGCCGAAAATCCTTTCACACTCGGAAAAACAGCGGCCTTTGTATAGTTCCCACGCTGCCTTGTCCCATCCGCGAGGCTGACGTTCTTTGCGGAAACATACATTGATGATGGAATGTCCCTGAATATTTGAGTATCGAAACAACTCGCGGGGAAGGTCGTATTGGAGGTAGTCCTCGTAAGCGTCCGAGAGAGACATTCCCGCAATGTCGGGGCAGAGGATTTCAAAAGGTGCTTTTTCGTCAAGCTCAAAGATTTCAAAGTCTCGTGCATACTTGGAGAAAGGGGAGATACTTGGACGGTTTTCCTTGATGGGGTCGAGGAACGAAAGTTGCTTGGGCTTCACACCGTCTATCACCTTCTTTTGGTTCTCATATACGCGCTTGCCGTATTTGCTCTCAATAAAATCCCTGTCATTATCGAGTTCGATGATGCGGTCGTAGATGTTTGCATAGACATACACGGAGTAAGGCAAGAAACGTCCGCTGTTGTAGAACAATACGCCGTCCTTCACCATCTTGTCTATTTCCTTTTGGTCGGCTTCGTAAGGGTTTTGTGTGATTTTGACATTGCCCTTAGCCACCATACACAGTGCGCCAGTCTTGTCGGTGAAGTAATACCAGTCGTCCGCTTCCTTGGCGGTGCAGAGTTGACCGAGGCTCGCACCAGCGGGAACAACTTTGAGCGTAACGAAGTTGGCGTCTTTGATTTCCGCCTCGCTGACCGTAGTGAGCAACTTTTCGTTGTTGCCCTTGCCTTTTGTGTAATACTTTTCCCAGCCCTTCATAGGAACGCCTATTGAACGCTTGTAGTAAACCCACGCTCGGATTTCGTCGTCGTTCATCAGTCCGTTTTCCTTGTTGAGAGCGCAAATGCTTTCTTCCATCGGCACGACATCCTTGCTGTCGGTGCGACCGAGACCTGCAAGTCCGTTGAGCCGTTTTGCCTTTTTAAGCACGTTGGCGATGACATCCTTGTTGGCTTGAATCGCAGTCCGTGCGCTTTGGCTGATTTTGCCAAGGGCTGTTTTCGGGGGTATGAATTTCTTTACCATATTCGCTATTTTTTAGATGTTTCTTGTTTTTAGTAGTACGATGAGCATTTCCAACAGAGGACTGACAGCCGTTTTTGTGTCAGCCATTGCCGCCTTGTGGATTTTTTCCACGTCTTGCCGCGTACCCTTGACCACAACGGGGAAAAAGAGGCTCGAACCGCCGACCATTTTCCCTGCGACCTTTTCGGGGTGCATAGCAAACCACGTGGAGTATGTGGCAAGTTCCACAAACGACAACGGATCGTCGCTCTTGTCGTGCATACGTGCCTTAATCCACATATCGAAGTCCTCGCGCATAGATTCGGGAATAAAGCCGTTTTGCAACCACTTCTTTTCCTGACCTTGATAGTATGGAGTATGCTCTACTATCGTCTGTATCCTTGCGCGGTAGTATCTGTTGTCGTGTGTCATAGTTCGCTCTCTAATTGTGGTATGCAACTGCTTGGTGTGATGTGGTCGTTGATTACCATATTGATAATCATTTCCTCTACCTGCAAGTAGCCGCCCTTCTGACTAAGCCTTTTGTAAAGGTTCGGGCAGTTAGTCTCGTTGACGTTTTGCAGTGCTGTGCGTATCTCTGTACGCAGTTGTTTTTCAATGTTTTCCATATTTGTTACTATTTTTTGCGTAAAACAATAATGTCTGTGCATATATCTGTGCGCTCAAAGACCTTTGGCAGCCTGTAAGCGTCCACGAGGTCGGCTATTTCGCCGATTCTCTCCTTCGCTCCCTGATATGCGTTGCCCGTACTCATAAAGTTGGTGCTTGTGATGAACACGAGCAAACCGCCGCTCCGCAACAAGTCAAGGCACTTGTACATAAAGAACATCTCTATTTGTACGAATTTGTCTTTGCCGCTGAAATACGACGAATACCTGTTGACGTGCTTGCCGTATGGCGGATTGCCGATTGCGAGGTCGTAGGGGGCGTTTTTGAGCCACGGACGCTTTGCCTTAGTGCTGAACCTTGGCGGTTCGAGGAAGGCGGTCTCAAAGTAGTTGTCGTATATCGTTACGTTAGGGAATAGTTTTTTGCATATATCACGCGACGTTTGGTTAATCTCAAAAGCGTCGATGTGGGTGTAGTCGTTTCTTTCGTATATGGGTCTGATGATGTTGCCAGTGGCGCAACTCGGTTCGAGGACTTTGCCCGCCTTGTAGCCGTATTTTACCGCGAGGTCATACATAAATTCGCAGACGTAATCGGGCGTATAGTATTCGTCGAGGATGCCGCGCTCGGTAGTGCCTTTGCGTCCGCCGTTGCCTGTATATGGGGTGTCGGTGTTGGTGTATGGTTCGCCGCTGAACTTTTGTCGCATTTCTTTGGCGTTTGCGTTTTCTTTGTTATCTTTGCGCTGAACTTCGGAATCTAATTCAGAGTTCAGCGGCGATGCAACGGACGAACAGGTCCCAACTTCGCCGCTTTTTTCTATCTGTAATGCTGTGATGCAGTATGTTATCTTTTTGCCATTTTTGCGCTCTCCGACCGTCAATTTTGCTGTGCCAAGACCCTTGAATTTGACGAGATGTGGATGGCGGTCGGGGTCGTATATGACGGACGCGCCGGAGAGAGGTGTGTATGATATTTTTTTAGTTTTTTTCATAATATTTTTGCTTTAAAATTTTGTGGTTTAATAAATTGTGTTTAAGTTTGCCGTAGATATGGGTCATAAGCCGATGGCGGCAACTTCCTTGTAATAAAAGTTGCAGAAGCACCTAAGACGAGGCTGGGCAAGGCAGCCCTAACCCCTGCGGCGGGTTACCATATCTTCTTTTTTTTCAACAAGTTTTTTGTGTTGCGGGGTTGTGCCGTTTTGACTTCTAATTGTTCCAACTCTACGCAATGTTTGTTTTCGATGTGTTTTATTTGGTTTTCGGACACGTAGATGTCGGCGCATTTGAGGTGTGCCTCTTGCGCTATGGTGGCTTTTAGTCGTCCGACTTTTAGGTAGGGTTTTCTTATTTTATTCATAATACTTCTTCTTTTAGTTGTCGGGGGCAAATATAAATATTATGATTTTAAGGTGCAAGCAAGTTTTGAAATTCAACAAGGGGGGGGCACTTCAAGTGCGCCCCCCCTTGTCTATTACCTTGGGATCGTCGTTGCGCCGTCGGTGGCTGCGGGCTTTTTTGCAGCCTTGATGATGCTCACGGGGAGTGCTATCACCGACGATGCTATCAGGAACGTCAAAAACCAATGTTTTGAACACCACGCGCCAACGGTGTTGGGAGATTCGGGCTGTGTGGTGTCGCCGAGTTTGCTGATTGTGAATTTAGCCATTTTCTTTTGCTTTTGGGTGGTTGATGTATTTCATTTTGTCGTTAAAAGCCATTATGCTTTTCAAGAGTTGGGCGTCCATCGTTTCCGCTATCAGGCGCACGTCCTTGTTGAGGCAGTGTGTGTCCCAATACGGTTTTTGTCGGTCTATGAACGTATGGGAGGGATTGACGCGAGGGGCGAGTATGAACAATTCGCGCAATTCTTCGTATGATACGCAAAGATGTTCCGCCATTTCGTAGAATTGTCCGCAAAAACTTACCTTCGTGGCAAGCCAAGCGTTTTCCATATATTTGACGAGTTCCGCCGTGGTGCTGTCGGTGATGCGGAAGGTGTGCCGGGCATCGTGACAGTGCTGTAATGCCTGTTGTACCTTTATGCAGTCCAAAGGATTGCCGCCCAAGATTGTGAAGTCGAATTGGAAGTTGTTGCAGTGCTGTGTGCCGCCGTAGTATTCAGGTGAAAATATGATTGGCACGTCAAACTCGCAGCGCAAGTTGTTGGTCGTTTTGGGTGGCACGGTGGATTTGATGACAAACACGCCTCCGTCGGCGAGGTGCTGTTTGTAGTCGATGATTACAGAGCGCACTGCCGAGAGGTCGCATAGCGTGTCGCTGTTGAGGTACGGCGTATCGACGCACACGAAGATGATGTCGTATGTGTCGTATTTCCTTCCTTGGAACAACGACGGCTGCTTGATGTCCGACAAGTCGGGGTACAAAGGGGCAATTTCCTTTTCGAGGTTTTTGCCCGTTATGCCGTAGCCAACGATGAGGGTTTTAGTTTCGTGCATATTTCATTCTGTCGTTAAGTGTTAGACCGTATTTGTTTAGCAAATAGTCCCGGTCGGCGTCGGGGATGGTGTTTTCCCATAAAAATTCTTCCACGTATGGTCCTAACCGACTATTGACGTTGCCACGCAGTATTTTTTGCAGCCACTCCTCAAATGAACGGTAAAAATAATGATGAAGGGTGCATTGGTTGTCCTGATATATATCTTTCAACCAATTATACTTTTGCACGGCTAATGCCTTGTTGTTAAGATATGCGTGATGAGGATATTGCTTTTCTAAATATTCCATTTGTACACATATCTTAACCATACGTTTTAGCGAAAGGATATGACCTCCAAATCTTTCTGATAGGGTTTTTGTCGGGTCGTTGAAAGCCAGACCGTTAGCACCGTGCAATATTTGATGTATTCTCAGTGATAAGAAATTTTCGTTTTCCTTGCAAAGTCGTGTTAAGTCGCCTTCAATCATCTCGTCCGTGTCTATGAAGATACACCATTTGGTTTCTTGACGGTGGTCTTGTACAAACTTAGCATAACAATCCAACTGTGAGTTCATTGTTGTGTTGAAAACCTCAATGGTACATTTCCCAAGAAATTCGGGATAGTTTTTGAGATATTCACTTGTTGGTGTCTGACTTTGGTTGTCGTAGATATAGAAATGCTCAACACCAGCCTGAACACCTTTGTATAAGTGTTCAGGCAAGTATTGAGGTTCATCTCTTGTTATCAAACATTCCGTCAGATAGTACATAGCTTATTGTTTTTAACTTCCACTACCACTTGCTGATTGCGCCAACTGACTAAGGTCGTATGGCGTAATAGTTCCCGGTCTTTGTATCGGATACCAATCTTGTCCGTTTTTCACGAACATCGCAGTTTCGTTGGGTTTGAGGACTGTGATGCCGTTTGCCCCGTCAATTGCGCTGCCACAAGAAATGTAAGCGTCATAGTTGGAATTCCACCAATTTTTGTTGACAATTACGACAACGTTGCCAACATCTGTTTGGTGATACGCTTTTTCTGTTTGCAGTATGTCTGCTACGGTAAGTGGTTCGTAGGGTGTGCAATCATAGTGCCTTTGTACTTGAATGATGGTATAGGCATCACTTGCGGTATTTTCATCCAAATTGATTACTGAAATTACATTGCCGTCTGCAATACCTCCCAATACGTGCCAATACGGATAGGAACTATCGCCATAGTTAATGAAAGCCTTGCAGTGTCCTGATGGAATTTCTGTTACAACATCTTTCCAATTTGCGCCAAAGGATTCATTTGTTTTAACTTTCATCGGTATTGTGCCATTTGCATTAGTCAAATAGTAGTCCCATTGGTCGTTGTAAATGATAAGCACATCGGGTGCAGGTGGCAATTCTCCTCCATTATCCACGTTGTAATACGTGTTACGTATTTGGTCAACCGTGTATGAAGAATCCTCTGATTCGGGAATGCTTCCGCTTTTTGAATATTCCCAATAGATTTTTTCGATGGTTGAACCTTTTGGCAAGTTTTCGAGAGAATTACCGGGGTCGCCCTTATCGCCCTTTTCTCCTTTGAGCGAATTGAGGAAGTCGGTTTCTGTGCCTTGGTTGCCCGCGTCGAGCCAAATTTCGTAGGCGGATTTGCCGTCTGTGCCATTTGCGCCGTCGTTGCCATTTGTGCCGGGTGCGCCGCTATCGCCTTTGTCGCCTTTTGCGCCTTTGATGGCGTTGAGGAAGTCGGTTTCTGTGCCTTGGTTGCCCGCATCGAGCCAAATTTCGTAGGCAGATTTGCCGTTTGTGCCGTTTGCGCCGTCGTTGCCGCTGTCGCCCTTATCGCCCTTGTCTCCTTTTGCGCCTTTGATGGCGTTGAGGAAGTCGGTTTCTGTGCCTTGGTTGCCCGCGTCGAGCCAAATTTGGTAGGCAGATTTGCCGTTTGTACCGTTTGTACCGTTTGTGCCGTCATTGCCGCTGTCGCCCTTATCGCCCTTGTCTCCTTTTGCGCCTTTTATGGCGTTGAGGAAGTCGGTTTCTGTGCCTTGGTTGCCCGCGTCGAGCCAAATTTCGTAGGCAGATTTGCCGTCTGC
>ODAI013817759.1_pt1 | contig 42382 bp, 47 predicted proteins | sample 1539321 | NCBI WGS metagenome assembly ODAI01 (sample SAMN02144231, study PRJEB22623) | gut metagenome | biome: sheep rumen | host: Ovis aries | place: New Zealand
AATACGGGGACGGAGGTGGCGCGATGCCGGATATCAAGCCAGCAGAGGGTGAAGCCATTGTGACCGGTGTGCGGGTTGCACTGCGGGAGGGGCCCAGCACAAAGGCCAAGGTCTTGACCAGGATCGACACAGGAGAAACCGTACACAAGGAGGCGATTCCTGACGGCTGGGAATATGTGACGGCCAAAGGGAAGAGCGGTTTCATGATGAAGGAATTCCTTCGGGATTGACATAGATACCAATTCGTAACGAGGTGAATCATATGAACATCTATCAGTGGCTCTGTGTGCTTGGAATACCGGGACTGTTTGCCAGCCTTGTCACTCTTGCGATCACGCAGTGGAAACAGACTAAGGCCATCAAGGCTGGCGTACAGGCCATGCTGCGGGATCGCCTGCTACAGGGATACAGGCATTATCTGGAAAAAGGCTGGGCCGATTATGATGACCGGGCCAACCTGGAAAATATCTATGTACAGTATCACACGCTGGGAGCGAACGGTGTGATGGATGACCTGAGGACGAGGTTTCTGCATCTGCCGGTGCAGAGGGAGGAGGTAGCAAATGGTTAACTGGAAAGAGTGGCTGAAGGCTGCACTGATCAGGGGCGTCAGGACTTTCGCGGAAGCTGCGCTGGCGTACATCGGCACAGGGGCTACTGTGCTGGGGGACGTTAACTGGCTGGGTGTGCTGAGCGCCGGTGCGTTCGGTTTCGTCACTGCGATGCTGATGGCTCTTGCTACGGGGCTGCCTGAAGCGAAGCCTGAAACCATCGTAGAGGAGTGATCACATGTCGGCCAAGAACGGAACCGGAGGAGAAAATAAAAACAAAAAAACTACAGAAGAGAAGCAGGGAACTACACAGGAAACCTACCTTGATAAGCTGAAGAATGGCATTGAAACGACGCTCACAAACCTCGTGAAGTCGCTGGGTGGGAACGGCAATGCTCAGAACGGAAGCGGCGGATATGTTGATAAAGATACCGGGGACATTTCAATCGGCGACCTGACGGAATCCGGAGGCAACAAAGCCACCGACAAGGCGACAGACAGAGGAACAAAGGGAACGAAAAGCGGCGATAATAGTACCAAACAGGTTAAAGACGAGCGGAAGTACAAGAACACAGGCGGAAGCTCCGGCTCCGGAGGATCCGCTGGCACCACCCCCACCACCACGGAAACCGCGACGGAAACCGCAGCCGCTAAGACGCCCGGCATCGATATCATGTCGGAGCTGGAAAACCTCAAGACGAAATACGGGGAAACGAACTACTATGATTCCTCCGACACCGCCAGCCTGAGGGAACGGCTCAATGCGGTGCAGAGCGCCTACGATGCAGCGACAGCGGCCATTGGCGATACCAGCGGACTGGACGCACTGTACTCAAAACTGAACGAGCTTTCCGGCGTTTACGCCAACGCCAGCAAGTATGACAGCGCAACGCTGGACAGGGCCAGAAGCGATCTGGCTGCGCTGGAGGATTACCTGGGGAACCTGGACTACTACACCGCGAAAACGCCAGAGGAGATCCGGGCAGAGGCTGAAGGAGAATACACCTCGTATTACAACCAGCTTCGGCGAAGCGCGGCCCAGGCACAGCAGCGGCAGGACTTGTCTCTCGCCCAGCAGAAGGGACAGCTACAGGCTGGATACGACCGTCAGCGGGAGGCCAGCGACAGGGAGTATCGGAACGCCTACAGCCAGTCTGACAGGCAGATGCTCAGTCGGGGCATGCAGCGCAGCAGTTACACCGCCAACACACTGGCCAACATCGATCTGGCGCGGGTGGGGGCGAACCAGCAGCTATGGGAATCCCAGCGGCAGGCAGAGGAAAACATTGAGCAGCAGCGCCAGCTCCTGGCGGCCCAGCTCGCTGAAACCATGCAGGGCTATGACAACGATCAGGCTGCTGACATCATGAAGCGGGTGCGCGAAATCCAGAACGAGGAGTTCGAGCGGAACCGTGAGTTCCAGCAGTATCAGGCCGGACTGAATGCGGATCTGTACGACAAGAAGCTGAACCTGAACAATCTGGAATACGAGCGGCAGCAGTACGCCAACGAGCTTGCTGCAAAGTATGCGGCTGACATCTACGACCGGAACTATAACCTTCAGGATGCCAGCTACAACCGCGCATCCTCTGCGGCTCAGTACAGCGCGACAGCTGCAAAGGACATTTACTCCTCTCTGGCGGATCTGGAGAACACCGACTACGAGCGGCTTAAGGAATACCAGCAGTATCAGAATACGCTGGCCCAGGATCTGTACGACAGGCAGTATAACCTCCATCGTGACGCCATCGAGGATGAGAAGGACTTTGCAGAGTTCGATGCGAAGTATAACGTCACCGGTAAGTTCAACAACGACACCAGCACCGGAAGCACTGGCAGCACCGGCAGCGGGAACAAGAACAACAAGAACAACAAGAAGAACAACACGACCGGTGGCACCAATGGCACCACCGGCGGCAATACAAAGCCGACGGATGACGATCTGTATAACGTTGTCAACGGCTCCGGTGGTAGTGGAGGCACAACCGGTGGCAGCGGCGGCACCACTGGCGGCAGTGCTGCCGGAAACAATATCATGGAAAACGTCACGAACGGCATTGCTGAATTTGCTGCGAATGTTGTTGACTGGTGGAATACCAACGTTACCGGAAAAAAAGGCACCAAGTAATAACCGTATGAAGCCCACCATTCCTTGTGGATGGTGGGCATTTTTTTATAGGAGTGATATACGGAATGGCGAATTTGCTCGAAACTTATAACAAGAAAATGCAGGAGCGCGGATATACGCTGGACACCAACGGCAAGTATACGAAGAGCGGGAACAACTATACCGTCGGCGGAAACAGCGGCAGGAATACCTATACCTCCGCGAGCAACAAGACGAAGAGCGCGTACCAGAAGATGCTCTCTGACGAAGACGAGGAAGAAGAGGAGGAGGAGCGGGAACGTGTACGCAGCTCGAAACGGATGACCAATCAGGAAGTCGTTTCGAAGATCTACGAGATGAGCAAAACGGATAAGGAAGCTGCAAATAACGCACTTTCCATGTACCGTCAGCTTCAGAACGATCCGACTTCTGCTTATTATAATCCGTACCGCAACAGCACGAACAGCGCCCTCACCACCCTGTCTGAGCTGGGGGCGGATGTGAGTAAGATTGATGATGACTGGATTGAGGGCTATAGCTGGCTGAAGGAACACTATCTGTTCAACGGCACCAGCAACACTCCCAGCAAGCCCGGCAAGAATGCCAGCGTCGAGGAGATCGCCGCGTACAATTACTATCAGGTGCTGAAGAGCGAGGGCCAGACCCGCAAGGCAGAGCAGGAATGGGCTGCCCTTCAGGAAGAGATCAAATACTGGACAAACCGCAGCGACCGGAACTACAGCGACGATGAAATTCTGGGGAAGATCAACTGGAACAACTACAAGACCCTGACGGCGATGGATGAAAGCGCCGCGCAGGGGACGCCAATGGAACTGAATCGCGGCATCGGATACAGCCGGGACAATCTGTACGGCGTCATCTGGCAGGCCCGGAACGGGAGGAGCTCCGGCAGCCTCGAACTGGACAGCGCCATGAACTACACCGGAGAGGGGAACCGCTGGAAGGAAGACCGGAATATCAGCGAGCGCCTCGACCCGAACAGCGGGCGGTTTAATCCGTACACCGTTGGCAGCACTCTGGAACAGGAGGGGCTGTACTTCGGACAGAACAGCTTTGATCAGAGCTGGATTGACGGTAACCGTGAATACTCTTATGGCAGCGACAAAAACAGCCAGCAGAACTTCCGGAACGTGGTAGAGGCTGAACGCACGACGCAGGCAGCGGAGAAGGAACTGGCCAACGTCCGGGAGAAGATGACCAGCCTGATCAGCAACAGCAAGAGCCCGGAGGATGCGAAGCTCAAGCTGGAGGAATACATCAACAGCAACTGTCCCACCCTGAAGAAGATGAACGACAGCCTGACGGACGGAAAGCTGCTGAACACCACCAGGGCGATTGACTTCGACCTGAATGACCTGAAAGCGGAGATCGACACAGGAGTCCTGGAGCAGAAGGAAAAGGAAGAAGCCTGGGAACGCGAGCTGGATGAGACCGTCGCTGCCGGGAAGACCAGCGAGCCAGCGATTGGGCCGAAGCAGGTTGAACGGTTTACGGATGAACAGCTCCACCTCGACATGAACGACGAGGATGCCCTCGAAGCTTTCCGTCAGGAAAAGGGCCAGACCGGAAGCCAGACTTCTCCTGACAGAACTGCCCAGAGCACAGCGGAGAATGCAGCCGCCAGCCTGACGGAAGAGGAAAGCGCTTTCATGCGTGAACGCCGGAGAGCGAAGAACAACGCGTACCGTCAGTCTGCCGATATCCTGGGGGATGAAAAGACAGCGGCAGAGGAAAACATGTACGAGCGGGGGAACGTCATCAACTTCGGCGATACCGTCAACCGCATCCGTGGCATGATCGACCAGGCGTCTGACTATGTTTCCTATGCCTTTGGGAAATACACTTCCAGAGCCAGCACGAACTTTTTCAACACGACATTGAAAACGCATCAGGAGATTACGGATTATGAAGCGCAGAAGAGCAACCTGGAAGCTCTTCAGCTCCGCAGCGATGAACTTGCCAGCAAACTGGGCGACAAGGTTTATGCCGTTGGTGACAGCGCTCCGTACAGCATGCGCACGACGATGGATATCAATGGGCGGGATCTGGAAGTCCTGATGGAGCGCAGCACGGATGGCAGCGGCTTTGTGATCCGGCAATACCATGATCCGGAGACCGGCGACTACTATAACCCCAATGGCGGAGGCACACTGAGCGAGGAGGATTTCTTCGCGCAGTATGACCGGGAGCTGGTGAACAGCAAAGTCGATGCATCGCTGGCGGGTGCGAACGAATTCTATCAGAAGAAGCTGGATGCTTTCCTGAACGCCCCGGCACTGACGGAGGAAGATCAGCGTGATCTTGAAGAACTTCAGAATCTCAGCGGCAGGATTCAGGAAGCGCAGAGCTACATGAAGGAACACCAGACCGCCTACGACGAAGCCACAGAAGCCATGACCAAGGCAACCAAAGCCTACGATGACTCTGTGTTCGTGCTGAATCTGTTTGGCGGTGATACGTCTGCGCTCGCCAAGAACAAGGCTATTGCTGATTATGTCACAAGCTTCGATAAATATGAGGGGACACAGTGGGCCGCTTACAATTCCTACAATCTGCTTCAGGACATGTACATCGAGTCCACCGATTTCGACCCTGAAACCGGTACATTCGGCGGTAACTCATTAGCAAACGCACAAGTAGTATGGAAAGCCGCCAAAGAAGGTGGCGATAAAAACAACGGCTACGTTGTCACGGTTGATGGCACAGATTTCGTTCTGAGCAACGGCAAGGACGAGCTGACAGAGATGCTGGCTGACGTTAGCTTCGCCCGTGATTATCTTGCGGAGCATCCTGAAATCGAAGTGCCGGAGAACTATCTGACGAACCTCGACCGCTTTGCCGGTAAGATAGAGCGGGAAATCAAAGGCTATGACTATTTCCTCCTGACGGCTAACGATGACTATACCGCCAAGGTGGACGAGGGCCGCGAGCTCGACAAACAGAACAAGGGTGTCGATTGGGCGAACTTTGATATCAATGTTGTCAGCGGAGACATGATGGGTTCTCTGGATAGCCTGCCGAACAGCAATTACATGACAGTTATGGAGCGCGAGGCGTACTACTATCTGCTTGCGACAGAGGGCAAGGAATCCGCAATGGAGTTCTACAACTATCTGGCAGACGAGCAGTACGGTGTGCTGCCTGTGCGCTTCACGGAAGATGTGCAGGGCTTTGGCCGCGATTGGGCAAAGGAGGGCCTTGGCGGTTTTGTCATGTCCAACGCCGTCGCCATTGCTAGCGCTCCTGTTCGGTTCCTCGGTTCTGGATTGTGGTATCTTAACAGCGCTATCTCAGGTCAGGAGCTGAACCCGAACAGCGCCCTGCTGGCGTTTAACAATTTCACGACGGCAACCAGAGAAGCCTCCCGCGAGGCGATTGACGAACAGTGGGAGCCTGGGAGCCTTGCCAACAAGGTTGCCAATATCGGGTATGAAATCGCTACGAACCGTGGCGACAGCGTCATGATGGCTGGCATTTTCGGGAACCTCATTCCTGGATTCGATAAACTGGCCGAGCCAGCGCAGGAATTTTTTAGTGCTCTCCCGATGGGTATCAGCGCTGCCGGTGACGCCGGAGCAGATATAAAGCGCAGACACGGATCTGATACACAGGCCTGGCTTATTGGTGGTATTACTGCAATAACCGAAGCCGCAACAGAAGCAATTTCTCTGAAAAACATCGAAGACGCAAGGCTTCTCGGCGCTGAACTCGATACGAAAACCGTCAAGGATTTCGTTGTCAATTGGGCAACCGGTGCCGGAATAAATGAAGCTTTCGGCGAATCTGTCAACGAAGCAATTGAAAACCTGGCAGATGAGCGAATCATGGGTATATTCTCTAATCATTCTGACCGCATTGAAGCGTACATGAAAACCTATGGGATGGGGTATGATGAAGCCAACGCAGCAGCTCGTCAGGATGAATTGATGGGCATTCTGCATACAGCGCTGGTCAGCTATATTTCTCCCGGTGCAGATATCATTCAGTATGCTACAAGCCGTTATGAAGGATATTATGCACAGTCTAGAAACCTTCAGAAGCTGGGGTATGATGTCGGGATTCGTGACGTTCGTTTGCAGTATGCAGAAGAGCGGGCAGCAGCCAAGAACGACACCCACGAATCCGGCGAAATCAACTATGATGCCCTCCATGCGCTTCAGGAAAGCATCCGTCAGTTCGAAGCGGAACAGGCAGCCACCAGCGCGAAGAACGACCGGAAGAGCGGCATTTCTGCGGAGGGGGCTGGGGCGCTCCAGGATGCCGGTGCAGAGCAGGCTGCCCAGGATATTGCCGGCAACATCAGGAACCTTGCTGATGCCAGCGCGGTGCAGCGGAAGAACCGGAACGAGCGCACGATTGTGGAACAGGAGATGCTCGCCTCTGCCGCAGGCCATGACCGGACTGCACAGACGGAAGCGGTGGCTGGTGTCTTTGGCGGTATTAGTGAGGAACAGCGGGAAGAAAGCAACGCTGCCGCCATGAACCTGGGGAATGTATATGGCAAGCATGCCAACGTTGCCAGTGAGACGCAGCGCCTGCTGGTCGGTGCGATGCTCGGAGGCTCTGACGGCGATGTCGTGAAGCTTGGGCTGAAGTACGCTGCGCTGGCAGGAGAGAAGAGCGCGGTCTATCAGGCTATGCAGTCGCCCGCCTACCAGGACGGAGATCAGGCTATACAGGCCAGGATCGTCGAGCAGGCTGCACTTCAGGATATGGAAAGTGATTCCGTCGCAGAGGCTGCTGCGAAGACGGTGCATGATTATCGTGTCGCTGAAGTGGAAAAGCAGCTCATCGCTGACGGTGCTCTGGATTCCGTCAATGCAGCCCAGGCTGAAGCGGACAATGCCAAGAGCGATACCGCCAAGGCAGCCGAAGCCCTGGAGCAGCGCAACGCTGAAGTGGATGCTGCGAACGAAGCGCTTGAAGCTGCTAACTCTGAGTTTATTAATGATTCCGGCGATCACGCCAAGGCTGACCAGCTCGTGCATGCTGCCAACGAGCAGAAGAAAGCTGTCGCTGTCCAGCAGGAATACCAGCAGAGTCACGACAATGCCCAGGAGCGGCAGACCGTCGCGGAGAATAAACTGGAACAGACGAAGGGCGAGGCTACTGCCACCCTGCGGGAACAGGCTGAAACCATCGTTGCCAAGCAGGATCAGGAACGTGCGGAGACAAGGGCGGCAGAGGAACAGCGGGTTGAAGAGGAACGGATTAAGGCAGAACGGCAGCAGGCTGAAGAGAATGAGAAAACTGGCGTTGCGCAGGAACAGAGGGAGAACGATGCGATAGAGGCCTGGCTTGACAGCAATAACCTTCAGGGCGATGAGCGTGAACAGGCCAAGCAGGATATGCGCCGCCGGGTAGATGAAATCAAGTTCGGCAATATCGATACGTCCAAGCAGATGAATGACACAGAGGGAATTCTTGCTGTGCATTCGTTAAGCCGCAGACTGAATATGCCTTTTGTTTCTTCTGATACTCTTCCGAACGGTGTACGCGGAATGTATTCCAACGGCACTGTCTATCTGAACAGCAAGCTAACGGTGGGCCAGGCTCTGGTTGAAGCCTCCCTGCACGAGATCACGCACAGCATGGAAGGAAGCAAAAGCTATGGTGCATACAGAAACGCTGTGCTCGGCAGTCTGTTCGGAGTAACTAGCGCCGGAGATGCACAAAGCCTGTACGACACAAGTGCGGAATACCGTGCTGCAATCGATCAGAAGATTTCAGAATACAAAGAAAAGGCAAATCAGGATCTAAGCATCCCTGATGCTGAAAAGGAAGTTATCGCGGATTTTGCCAGAACCAAGCTCAATGATAAAGATGTTGTGAATCGCTTCATTGATAATGGTCTTGGCGGTAAAATTCGGAACACGCTGCACAATATTAACCAGGCTCTGAAGAACTTCCGCCTGACGGGAGAAGAAAGAACGCAGGCTGAATATCTTCGCCGGGCAGAACGTGCTTTCCAGAAGGGGATTGAAGAGGTTTCAAAGACGGCAGTCCATCCTGAAGGTGGCCAGTTCAGCGTTGCTCAGATTGCACAGGCTACAGGAATGACGTTCGATGCCGATGCGCTTGAGCTGCGCGATGCAAAAGGAAACGTCGTTGACGGTGTGAACAACAAAATAACGGCAGACATGATTGACAATACGCCTGTCGGGATGCTGATCAGGAACGGGCTCAGCAACGAATCAACCGGAGTGGATGAGAACGGAAACGCGAAGCCATCCCAGCAGGAAGCTGCGCGTGAAATGATTGCTGGTCTGATGAACATGGTGGCCAGATACCGGAACAGTGATCTTGTCTGGGAGATCGGCGCTACGACGCTGTCATCCACCTTCAGCGCCTTGAAGAGCAACAGCGATCCGCAGTACGCCACGACCGTTGACTTCGGTACGATCTGTGCAAAAACGCAGGGCATCATTGACGTTATGAGCCAGGTGATGCTGGACAAGATCGATCCGGAAACACATATGCTGAAGGATGGCGCGGAGCGGGGCCTGTCGCGTGAGGAAATCATGCTTGTATACAACGCAACGCACGAAGCCGGTCTGAGTGTTCCATGCCCGGTGTGCTATGTGTTCAGCCGTTGGATGGGTGTTCCGTCGCTGCTCGGACAGATGAGCCAGTTTCAGGCTGATTATGTCGTAACAGGTGAAGACGGGAAAACCATCAATGTAGCGGAAACGCAGAAAAAGGTTGACGAGTACATTCAGCATGCAGAAGAAAAGTACGGTGACGCAAAGGGAATCAATAACGCAAAAACAAAAATGCAGACCAGGCTGGCTGCCCTTGAGCAGAACAGAACAGATCTGGAAGCGCAGCTCAAAGACAGCAGCCTGAGTACTGAAGAAAAGAAAACAATCCAGGACAAGATTGATGGCGTACTGGCCGACATGACAGCGCTCGATAATGATCTGAAGGAAGTCAATGCGTACAACTGGATTACGCAGGCCCTTTGCAAAAAGAATTCGGACGGAACCTATTCTGTTGACCCTGCATTCGAGATTACGCCGGATGATATCCTTTTCGATCTGAATAGAACCGGAGAATTCGCAGGGTATAAGAAGAACTGGAAATACAGGAATACACGTGGTGCTGGCATGGGCAAAGCCATCATGCCATACAGCGGTGAAACCATCGGTGACGTCCTTTACGGCGTGAAGAACACCGGACGGCAGAACACCATCAGGAACCCGTGGATTACCATGAATGAAAGCGCTGCGGCGAGACAGCTTAAAAGCGCGCAGACCAGAGCCAAGAAACAGAATCTGGTTGGCGGGCAGCGCTTGCAGTCAACCTCAGACTTCAGGCCTGAGTGGGGACTTGACTATGTCATGTCCTTCCTAGAGCTTCAGGCTGCCGGAAGCAACGTCCAGATGTATACAAAGGTGCCAGAAGCTGTTGACTTCTTTGCCAGCGTCGGAGCTGACGTGAACCTGTCCATCATGGGCGAGGGGCAGGGCTGGCATGTGGATGAATACGGAAACCATGTACTGGACTTTTCAAGCGTAACAGGCATGGATTACAATACCGCGAAGGATTTGAAGGACAAGTATGATAACGTCCAGATGATCCTTGTCGGAATGAACGACACCCACATCCGTCTTGCTCTGGCTGATGAGGATATCGACTTTGTTATCCCCTGGCATTCTTCCGGCAACAGCAAAGACGTTCTGTCCAGCCTGATCTCCGCTGTCGGTGAGAAGCTGCTTTCCAGCGTGGACTATACAACCACGCAAACCGACATGGTGAAAGGAACCACCAAGAAGTACAAGGACGAGAACGGCAACACGGTTGAGTATACCGTCCCCGGAAAGCAGACAGAGGAACAGAAAGCACTTTGGGATGCTCGCGTAAAGCTCCTGAACAAGGGTAACAAAGCACTGACACAGAGCGACCGTGAAATCCTTCTTTCGAATCCGTATACAAAGGATTTGTATCGCAGGTTCACGGAAAAAGGATATGATCCTGCATGCTATGGAGTTACTCTGAACAAGGCACAGGCATCGCAGATTTTCCCGTATGAGTACTGGCTCACTACGGAAACAGATGAGAACGGGAATACAGTTCCGGCAAGGAAGGAAAACGCTGACGTAAACGGAAAACGCTTCGTGGAGTACTGCGAAGCGATGGGTATTGTTCCCCGCTTCAGTCAGTTTAAGGATGATCCTGGATACTGGAAGCTGCTGATAGACAGGCCGATGTACAACAACGACGGAACCTACCACCAGCAGCAAGTGATCGATGTGACAAATGCCAGGATTGGCGAACTGGATGACAGTGGAAAGCTGACGGACAGCGATCTCCCGACAAAAGCCGGGGCTAAGTATGCTCCAAAAGATCCGCGTTCTGACAAGTATAAGGAATACAATGACAGGCAAAATAAGGCTGTCGAAAAGTCAAAGGCCGCAATTGCTGAATACAATGAAAAACATAATCGGGTAATCGAAAAAGCGAAAGTCATCTCGGAAGAGCAGTACGATGACGGCAGCAACGGCGAAAGCGTTTTCGGAACCGAGAACGGTAGCCAGTACAGCGCTGGCGGTGACATCACGAACGCTGATCTGGAGCAGATGATCAGGGAAGCTGGGACTGATTACCAGAGCGCGGCACAGCGAGGGGATACCGAAGCTGCACAGGAAGATCTGGATTTCATTGCCAGCGAGAGCGGCATTGATACCTCCAGAATGGAACCTGACGAGATTCTCCGGACTGCTGAGGGCCAGTACTCTGCTGGTGGAGATAACACGCTGGCAGATCTGGATCAGAATATTATTTCTGCCGGAGCTCTTTCGCGTGGCGAAGTGAACACCTACAACGCCAACAATAACGGCAGCGCTGTTCTGGAGGGACAGAACCCCCTCGCCACAACGGCGGGTGGGAGTGCGCAGCGGGCTTTCGGCAACGGCATGCTGCAAGAGAATGACGAGATGAGCGCTTTCGTGAAGCGGTATGTGGCCAATCAGAACGGCTACACACCTGACTCGAATGATGCTCAGATCGACAGAGCTATCCAGTGGATTGCCAGCAACAAGGCCAGCAGCTCGTCTGACGGTCTGTATGAGTCTATCGAAAAGGTTGCGAGCAATCAGTTTGATTATCGTTCTGCTGATGGTCAGGCCCGGATGGTTGCCCTGATGGGAATGGCTGCATACAAGAATGACGTAATGGCACAGGTCACTCTGGCTGACGCATTCAACCGGCAAGGCACAGACCTTGGTCGTGCGTTGCAGTCTCGGAAACTGTTCCGGCTGATGACACCTGAGGGACGCATCGGAATGCTTCAGCGGATGATGACGAAGACACAGGAAGAGACTGGAAACACAGATCTGAAATTCTCGGAATGGATCTATCGTGCTGCGGCTGCTGCGGAGACTGAGGAAGACTTCGGCAAAGTGCGGCAAGCGGCTGCTGAAGAACTGGCTGAACAGATACCGGCGAGCTGGAAGGAAAAGCTGAATAGCTGGCGTATGCTGTCCATGCTGTTAAACCCCAGGACTCACATCCGGAATATCATCGGTAATGCGATGTTTGTCCCTGTTGTCGGCCTGAAGAACAAGATGGGCGCTGTCATTGAGATGGCCACAGGGCAGGAAAGAACAAAGACACTGGCACCGGTGCTGTCAAAGGAGGTACGAGATTTCGCACGGCAGGATGCCGAAGTTATGAGGAACGAGCTGACCGGAGAAGCCAAGTACGCCGAGGGCGATCTGGTGCAGCAGGAACGGAACAAGAAGCAATTCAAAGGGCTGTTCCAGCTTCTAAGCGATGTTAATAGTAATGCGCTGGAAGGAGAAGACTGGTTCTTCCTGAAGGGCCATTACCGTCGTGCTCTGGGTGGTTGGATGCAGGCCAATGGCTACACGGCTGAACAACTTCAGAACAATCAGGAACTGCTGGACGAGGGCCGTGAATACGCCATCAGCGAAGCGCAGAAAGCGACATACAGGGATTTCAACAGTGTTGCTGCTAAACTGAATGGATTGACGCAGAACAACCACAAACCAGGCGAGAAGGGGCTCGGCTTTCTTGTAAACGCAGTGCTTCCTTTCCGAAAGACGCCAGCCAACATTCTGAAGCGTGGCCTCGAATACAGCCCGATTGGCATCGCAAGAAGCATCACAACGGACTTGTATCATCTGCATCAGTACAACGAATATCAGGACGGAAAACTGAAGCGGCTTCCTGAAGATGCCATCAGCCCGACGCAATACATCGACCGGCTCTGTTCTGGTCTGACCGGAACAGGGATCATGATGATGGGTGCGTTCCTTGGTAGCCTGGGTGTTGCCAGCAGCGGTCTCGGAGACGATGACGATGAGTTCGAAAAGCTGAGAGGCAACCAGCCCTATTCATTCAAGCTCAATCTTCTTGGTCATGATGTAACATTCACAATGGACTGGGCCGCTCCCGCCAGTATGCCCTTCTTCGTCGGTACGGCGATCTACGAACAGATGCAGCGGGAAAACGGGATGGATATTGAACAGATTCTGAATGCGATGAGCAACATCACAGAGCCCGTCTTCAACCTGTCCATGCTTGACGGTGTGAACAGCCTGCTTGGTGTGCAGACGTCCGGCAATGATTCCGCCATCGCGCAGCTCGGCGGCAAAGTTGTGTCGAACTACGTGTCAAGCTACATTCCGTCCATCGTTGGCGCGGTTGCCAGAACAGTCGATGATACAAGGCGAAAAGCTTTTGTTGAGAGCGGCAAAGGTGGCGGAATCATGGGTACATTCCGGTATGCGGGGGAACAGATGGAAAACAAAATCCCCGGACTCAGCCAGACCAATATTCCTTACAGGGATGTGTGGGGCAACGCTGAGACCAGTTCCTTCGGCGAGAGATTGCTGGAGAACTTTATCCTGCCCGGATACCTGAATCAGTACAACAGAAATGACGCTGTTGTGAACGAGCTCGACAGACTGTACCAGGAGACCGGAAATACAGACATGATTCCGAGGGACGCTAACAAAACGTTCAGCACAACGCGAACGGTGAACGGTGAAAAGACAGCCAGCGAGAAGTACGTCCTGACGGCTGAACAGTGGGATGCCTACAAGACTGCCAGAGGGCAGGCTGCGTACAGCACCATTGAGCAGATGATCAACACTCCTGAGTATCAGAGCGCGCCTGATTACGAAAAGGTCAGCATGATCAACGAGGCTTGGGACTACGCGAACCAGGTTGGTAAGCGGGCTGTTGTGCCGGACGCCACCGTGGATGAATACGTTTCCAACGGCTCTGATCCTGTGAAAGCTATCATCGAGAAGCGGGCAGAAACGATACAGAAGCAGACGGTCTCCAATCATAAGAGCGCTATGCTGAAGTCACTGGAAGAAGGAAAAACCGAAGAGTTCGCAACCATGCAGGAAGCTCTCCGTAGAGATGGCAAGGAAGAAAACGACATTAAGGGATACGTTGCCGACAAATACAGAGATGCCTACAAAGCTGCATACCTGGCAGGACGGGAAGACCAGATGGATGCCATTAAGGAAACCCTCAACAGCACCGGCTATGAATTCGACTATGCAGGATGGGAAAAGCAGGCGAAAAAGAAACAGGAGGAGGAAGAGGAAAAGAGAAGAAACGGTCAGTAACACACACCGCCCCGGCGAGAGCCGGGGCTTTTTTCTTTTGAAAAAAATTCAGGACGCTTTTCGTTCAAGAGCTGTTCAAGCGTCCTCAACTTGTATTATTTTTCAGCCATTTTTAAGGGCAAAAATGCCCCCAAAATATGTCGGTAGTAGTGTCGGTAGTAGCGCGGATTTTCTGGGTTTTTTGGGGTATTTTTGGCATTTTTCGCGAGAGGGCAAAAAACTTGGGAGCCTTGATTTTCAAGGCTCCCAACGTCTGGGTGAGAAGATTCGAACTTCCGGCCTCTTGAACCCCATTCAAGAGACTATTGTTGATTTTCAAGGCTTCCAAGGTTCCTTGTCGGTAGTAGGTCGGTAGTAGATTTCAAGCTATTCGAGCGACACGGCAACCTCCAGAAGGTCATCAATATCGGTGGACTGATAGTGCGATTTGGTAAATGCATAGTCGGTATGGCCCATCAGGCCAGCCTTGGCCTTGTCGGTTCCGTCAGCCCTCTTCAGCTTGTCGGAATATGTGTGGCGTGCAGAGTACGGCACCTTGCCCTCTGCGATGCCCAGATTGGCCGTCAGGGGCTTGAAAACATGTTTGTTGAAATAGTCATCGGTCATCTGCTTGAAGCCCGTGAAGAGGCCTTTTTTGCGCGTAAAACCGTACTGCGGGAAGAGCAGCTCTGTTCCGGGGACGAACAGTCGCGCCCTCACCAGATCGAGGATGGCAGGAGGGATGATCACCACGCGATCACGCCCGGCGTCCGTCTTGCTGCCGTTGACCAGCACCTCGATGCCGTCAATGATGCGGTAGTGATCTTTCCGGAGAGAGAGGAACTCACCTGGACGGAAGCCAAGATAGCAGAGGCAGTACACGTATTCGGCATAGCGCTCTTTCCCGATGGCCTGACGGATCGTCTCCAGCTCTTCCTCTGTGATCGGTTCACGCTGCACTGACTTCCCGCGCCCTATGTACAGGTTTTCCGCTATATTCCGCTGGACGATGTTGCAGTCTGTCGCATATTTGAACAGGAGTCCGGCGGTGACTTTCATGTTCTGATGGGTGCGGTGCCCACGCGGGCAATCATCCAGACATTTCTGGAGATCACCGGCACTGATGTCTACCACCTTGCGCTGATGGAGCGCCTTAAACCACGCAAAAGCGGCCCTGTAGCAGCCCATTGTCTCTTTGTCTATGCGTGGACTATACCACGGCTCCCAGCGGTTATAGAGCTGTTTAAGAGTCAAGTTGCTGGGCTCCTGCTCTGCCAGCAGGACTGTGCAGTACGCAAGAGCATCAGACTTTTTCGAGAACCCGCCTTTTGTTTTCTTAACGGGGACAGGGGCGTGCCCAGGGTCAGAGGGCATGCGAAACCCAACAACCACCTGTGCCGTCCACGTTGAGCCACGCTTATAGGCTGTCCCCTGGCCATTGCCTCTGCTTTTCGCCCTCATCGTGATGCCCTCCCGATTATTTGAACATCCGAGTATACCCGACTACCTTGCCCAGGATACGGATGGGATCATACTCAGGCCATGTCTTGATCATGGGTGGATATTTTGGGTTATCACTGACGAGCTGGAGCCCGTTGTCTATATGGTAGATGTGTTTGAGGCAGGCGCTGTCCTCGCAGAGCACCACACCCACCGTGCCGTCATCCACGTCATCCTGCTGGTGGATGTAGATCACGTCTCCGTCAAGGTAGGTGGGTTCCATGCTGTCTCCCTGAACGCGGAGAGCGTAATCCGCTTTGGCTGGTGCATCAATATAGATGTCATACTCTTCGTCTGCCAGGATGGGCTCTCCTGCGGCAACGGCACCGATCAGCCGAACAGACTGGCGGTGGAGCTGATCAATGGGAATCACTTCCCTCGGCATGGAGATGTCAACACGTTCGGAATTACCGAGCATTTCGAAAAGCTTCTGAACAGAAATCCCCATCGCGTTGGCAAGCTTCCTATAGGTGTCCAGGTCAGGAGCCATCTTCTTCTTCGTCTGCGGGTTCTTTCCCATTTCGAGGATAGAAATCAGGGAATTAGACAGCCCGCACCGCCTTGCAAATTCTCTCTGAGAAAGATCGTTTTCTCTTCGGTAGTTCGTCAAAATTTCTTTAAGTTCCATTCTGAGCCTCCACTTTTATGTAAAATGCAGTTTACGTTCGTCAAGCGCATTTTACACCACTCTCATAAGGAAGTCAAATGCTTTTTACATTTTTGTAAAAAGCTCTTGACAGCAGCGTCCGTCGGATGCTACAATGTGTCCAACCCGTTTGACAGGATTGTAAAAAGCACTTGACAGCAATGTCAAGCGGGTGCTACAATGTGTCCAATCCATTTTACAGGAAGGAGGCAAAACATGGGAAACGCAATCAAGGAACGCAGGGAAGAACTGCGAATGACCCAGGATGAGCTTGCGAAGAGAAGCGGCATTTCCCGGCAAACGATTTCCTCAATTGAGAACGGGAAATACTCAAATGTGCTTGTCGGGACTTTGGCTGCCATCGCGACTGCTTTGGATACCACTGTAGACAATTTTTTGTGCTCTGAGTGTCCAAAGGATTTGACAAAGCAGAACCCGTTCGACTTTTTGCAATGACACAGAATCGGAGGAACCTACATGACACTACCGGACGCGCCTTGGATCAGGGAGGCGGTGGCTTTCGGGCTGCCGGATAACGACATGAATAAGTATGAGCTGGAAGAGTTCAATGAACACCTGCATGAGTGCTCTCAATCTCTAAAGGTTGCGCTGAATCATCTGAAAGACGTTCGCGAATGGCTGGAAGATGCGCAGGATGCCGTGGACAACGAGAACACACAGCCGGAATACAAGGAGATCGATGCGATCCTGGACTTGGTGGAGGACTTGGAAACGGAAATCAAATCCACCAAGGGCAGGCTGGGAGAGAGGTGACAGAGATGACCACCGTTGCGGAGCTGATCGCGAGCGACAAGGCGATGCTCAATTCCCAGGAAGTGGGGCGGGTGCTGGGCATGCATCCTCAGACCATCAACCTGATGGCCAAAGCTGGGACGTTGCCTTTTCCCTACATCCGGAGCGGAAACCGGACGAAAATTCCCAGGCTGGCGCTGCTGCGGTTCCTGGGGGCCGGAGAGGAGGTGAGTACGAATGGAAGTGACGTTTAAAGGGAAGACGATGGGGGAGATCGTTCCCCAGATGCTGGGATTTTTGAGCACCGTCAAGGGCCTGAACCTGACGATGGCTGAACCGACGAAGGAGGGCAAAGAAAATGCGGAAGCTGGTGCGGTACAAGACGTTCCGGGGGCACAGCGGTAAGGTTTACCGGATCCAGATGACGGCGGAGGAAATCGAAGCCAGGCATCAGTACTGGACGGTTGTCGCGGTGACTCCTCTGGTGACGATCCTGCTGCTGGCAATGGCTGCGGGGATGATTTGAGGAGGGCGAAGCATGAAAGAAACCTTCAGGGTGCTGCCTGATCAGACGAAAATCGCAGCGGTCTGGGACAACGATGACGGACGGTACCCCAGCACCATCAGGGTGCCCATGAGCGACGGCAAGCTGGTGACGTACAAGCTCGACATCCAGCAGCCGCATCCGGCGTTCCTGACGGCGATGGAGCAGGCCCAGAAAATGCGTCGAACGGTGCTTGGATATGCGTCCGAGCTGCCCCAGTATTACAAAGGCAAACACGAAAAGACCGACTCACGAGGGCGGTGAGTCGGCACACAGAAAAGGAGATGTTATGGTATGTCCCACTCATTTTATAGCAGAAAAGGAGGACGAAAGCAATGGGTATCCCTGTGATGATTATCGGCGAGAGCGGGAGCGGGAAGACCTACTCCATCAAGAATTTTGACCCTGAGAAGGTTGGGATTTTCCTTTGCGAAAAGAACCGGCTCCCGTTCCGGAAGGAGTTTGCCACATACAAAGTCAAGGAGCTGATGACCCAGGACGGGAAGATCGCCCGTCAGGGGACGGTGATCCTGAGGGCCCTCAAGAAGCCGAAGGTGCCTAAAAAGGCCTACGTCATCGATGACAGCCAGTACATCATGGCCAATGAGTACTTCAACCGGGCGATGGAGAGAGGGTATGACAAGTTCACGGACATCGGGGTGCATTTCAGAGACCTGATCCATGTGGTCAACGATGAGCTGCCGGATGACGTGATCGTGTACTTTCTCCACCACCCTGAAATAGACAGCAATACATGCAAGCTCAAAGCAAAGACCATTGGCAAAATGCTGGACGAAAAGCTGACGCTGGAGGGGTGCTTTGATATCGTGCTGCGCTGCCGGACGGATGGTGTGGAGCATTGGTTCTCGACGCAGAGCGACGGCACAGATACCGTAAAAAGCCCGGAAGACATGTTCGAGGCGAAGATTCCGAACGATCTTGCTTTTGTAGACTCGAAGATTCGGGAATACTACGGACTGGAGGCGATCTGATGGCGGTTCCTGCCAAATATGCCAGAGGCTGCACGGAATATGTCACGGTGAATTACCCGATGGAAATCGGGTTCCCGGTGGACATGGTGGTGTGCGATCTGTGCCCGTTTTGTCACACAGAGAACAGCGGAACGAGGTTCCGGTGCCTGGAGACCGGAGAGATTCTGCCGTACCACAACAAGGATTTCGGGCTGCGCTGTCCATTAGGGCTGTACGAGGCTATTAATGCCTATCGCAATAGCAAAAACAACAATAACGAGGAGGATAACTGATCATGAAACCTTATGCTGGATTCGAGGCCAAAGCTGCCAACAATGGATACCCGATGCTGCCCGCCGGGCCCTACATCGGAGTGATTAAAGCCGCCAAGGTTGACGGCGCGGAACCTGACGAGACCCTGGTGCTGCGGCTGGAAATTACCGAGGGCGAACATGCCAACTACTACACCAACCGCTACCAGCACGACAAGGATGCCGGTGGCCAGTACGAGCCCAAGTACAAGGGCGATCTGCGGCTGCGGGTGCCGAATCCGGACAACCAGATCGATGCCTGGCCGGAAACCACCAAGAAGCGGTTTGAGGACGCCATCTACCAGATTGAGCAAAGCAACCCCGGCTACCATTGGAACTGGGACGAGCGCGGGCTGGTCGGTAAACCTGTCGCGTTTTCCGTGCAGGAGGGCAGCTACAACGGCAACCCCTATACCAGCATCGCCAGACTGGAGAGCATTCAGAACGTCCGGGACGGGAAAATCAAGGTCATGAAGCCCCGGAAGCCTCGCGGAGATGCTGTGGATACCAGCAGCGCGGTGCCTGCCGGATTCACGGCTGTCGAGAACGACGATATCCCCTTCTGAGGACGGCGGCATGGTGCTGTATGAAGATACCCGGAACCAGATCAACAAGCACCGTAACATCCATGCATACTGCGAGCGGAATGGGATTGAGATCATCCGTCAGGCCCTGAACGTCGGAGATTACCAGATCGCCGGAAAAGGGGACGTCAGCGTGGATACCAAAGCAGACGTCAAAGAGCTGGCAATGGATGTATTCCAGCAGCACGAGCGTTTCCGGGCCGAGTGCGAGAGGGCACAGCGCTGCGGGATCACACTGATCGTGCTGGTGGAGGAGGTTCTGCCCGGAGGCCGCCTGGATCGCTGGCGGTCTCCGGTCGGGCGGGACGGGTGTCCTGTCTGCCTGTTTGACCCGGCGACGCTGCGGAAGGCGCTGATCACGATGCAGGACAAATACGGCGTAAGGTTCCGGTTTTGTGACGGCAGGAGCACCGGAAGGGTGCTGCTGGAATACCTGAGAGGTGAGCGCACATGACCAAATTGACAGACGAGGAGCGGGAAGTATGGAAAGACGCCTACGCTCTGCACGAAAAATACCATGATTGCACACCGAAATCAGACCGGGAATGGACAAAATTCCTGGGGGAAATCAATGATTTTGCTGACAAGCACGACTGGAAAAACAGCGATCTGGCGCGGCTGATGTTCGGCATGCTGCTGGATTTGTTCAATGAAAAGGCCAAAGTGGCACAGGCTGCCAGGGAGGAGCTGCCCAACCAGATGACCATAGACGAGCTGTTCGGGGAGGGATTCTGATGGACATCCGCGACGCAGCGCAGATCATCCGGGACACTGTCAGCATGGAGGATGTACTGGCTCTCTATGGATATCAGGCGCGAAACGGCTTCATGGTTTGCCCATTCCACGCGGACAAGGGCCCCAGCCTCAAAATATACCGCAACAGAGGCGGACACAGTGGCTGGCATTGTTTCGGGTGCGGGGATGGCGGGAGTGTCATCGATTTTGTGATGGTTCACGACGGCTGCGACTTCAGGACGGCTGTGATGGCCCTAGACCGCGCTCTAGGGCTCCAATTAGGCACGATAGGCCATCCGCTGGAACAAGTTTACTACCAGCAGGAGAGGCGGCTTATTGAGGCAATTTGGGCCGTTTATGACGATGCCTGTGCAGAGGCTATTGACTGGCTGGATGCCAGCATCACCTGGATGCTGCACAGAGTGTGGGAGCTGGAGGATATGCCGGAGGACTGGATGACCGGGGACATGATACAGGAACTGATCAACCTCAGGCAGATGATGCAGGAATACGACATCGAGATTGCCCAGTGGAGGGCTTTCAGGGAGGAGGTGAGTGCATGGAGACGACGCCAGCGGGCGAACAGGGCACAAAAAGCAGCGTCAACCTCACAGAGGGCCTCCCTAAAAGCAGCAGCCAGGGCAGCAGGATAAAGCCCTCAATCGGGCAGTTTGTACGCCTGATTGAGGATAACTATGGGGACGCGCTCCGCCTCAACGAGATGACCGGCAGACCGGAATGGTACGACGGCCATCAGGGAGAGTGGCGACAGTGGACAGACGTGGACGAGGCAAGGATGTCAGCCTATTTCCAATCGAGCTACGGGCTGTACTCCCCGAAGATGCTGGAGAGCGCCATCCTGATATACATGGCAAGCCGGAAAATGAACCCGCTCACAACGTTGCTGGAGACGCTGCGCTGGGACGGGAAACCCCGGATAGAGAGCTTCCTTCGCGACGTCGTGAGAGCAGACGATACAGCCTACAACCGGGAGGTGTCGCGGCTCATTTTCGCGGGCGGGATACATCGGGCCTACAGGCCCGGCTGCAAATTTGATGACATGGTCGTGCTGGTGGGCCGTCAGGGAGGCGGGAAAAGCACCCTGGTGCGGTGGCTGAATCTGGAAGATCAATTTTTCCGGGAGATTAAGACCATCAACGGGAAGGAGGGCATCGAGGCCCTGCGCGGTGTCTGGATCGGCGAGGTGGCTGAGCTGATGGCTATGACGAGAGTCAAGGAGAGCGAAGCCGTCAAGGCCTACGTCACAGCGCAGGAGGACTCGTACCGGGCACCGTACAGCAGGCACGTCGAGGTGATCCCCAGGCGGTGCATATTTATCGGGACAACCAATAACCCGCAATTCCTGACAGACAAAACCGGGAACCGGCGCTTTTACCCGGTGCTCTGCAACGAGGGCGGGTATGATCTGCTGGCCAGGGAGACGGAGGTGCGGGAGTATATCCGTCAATGCTGGGCGGAGGCCCTGGCTCTGTACCGGGCGGGGCAGCTACAGCCCTACGCCAAGCGGGAGCTGCTGGACGTCATCCAGGCAGCGCAAAAGGATGCCGAAGAGGATGACTGGAGGGTTGGTGCCATCCAGCAATACCTGGAGGATCAGAAAAAGGCCCCCAACAGCCGGGTGTGCATCATTGAGCTATGGCACAGGGCCCTGGGACAGTCCCCGGAGAGCAAGCCCGGACGGTCTGACAGCATCGAGATCGCGAAAATCATGAACGAGTTCGACGATTGGGAGCGGGTGAGCAAATCCGTCAGGATGGATCCGTGGGGGGTGCAGAAGGTCTATCAGAAAAAGCGCCCCTACTACCCGTTCTGGGGCGGGTGAGTAACTGCGACAGTAACGGCAGTTACACCCTCAGATACAGCCACAACCCCTTATATTATATATATTCTTCTTCTTTATGTAACTAAGTAACTAAAGAGAGTATATGAATAGGATAAATATAAAAAATATATAATATAGGGAATTCGGTTTACAAAATTACGTTAGTTACAGAGTCTCGGATACAGGAGGGTATGTGTATGTCCAAATCAAATGGTCGGACGGACGTCCACGGCATGCTGAACGAGTACGTCTGCCCGATCTGCAAAGCGGTTTTTTGTGCCAGGAATCCGGATGCCTGGGTATATAAGACGGACACTGACAAGTTTAGCGGGAAAAAAGAGCGGACACTGTTTGACAAGTATACGTGCTGGGAGCAGGCAAAGGCCATCTGCCGGAGCCGGTACAAGCCAAAGGCGAAAGCGGGGAAATACTGATGAGTAACGAGCACGATCAATTCACAGGGAGAGCCCAGCTCCCTGACGGCACAGAGCTGACGATGCAGGGCACCATCATGGAGTGCGCTAACTGGGCTGACAACGTGATCCGGGCCAATGGGATATGCAATATTGATATCAGGATCATCAAGCAGGAGGTCTGACGATGGATATCAGGCTACGCACGTGCTGCATTATCGAGCGCGATGGGCGTTTTTTTCGGGCACTTGGAATTGACTTTCTCCCGTGCTGGAGTGCAAGCCCGTGGGACGCATGGAGGACACGGGATCTGGATACGGCGCACAGGGTAGCATGGCAATTTGGTTGCCGGGTGTGGCTGTTTAATCCGGTTGCGGGCCAGCTTGCGGTGATGGAGGGGCAGCAATGAGCAGAGACGAGATAATCGGTGGTGTCCTTATAGTAGAAGACGAATGGCTTGATTTGACCGATTGGAAGAAGCTTCTAGAAGCGTTTATAGAAAAGCATGAGCAGAAGAACAAGAATAGTGAGGAGAAAGGCTAGTGGAGCTGGAATGAGCGAGAGGCCGGAGAAACGCAGAATTGAGTTCGTCGAATCGTATTGGACGGGCGGCGAATATGGATCTGATTATGTATGGAATGACAACCACGGGGAACTTGTTCGGTGCAGGGATTGCAAATGGTACAAAGAAGGATATGACATTGACGGAAAATGGTTTGCACGATGCAACGGAAGTGCAAGAACATATGGCCACACAAGTCCAAACTGGTACTGTGCTGATGGGAAAAGGAGAGAAGATGATGGTTGACCGGGAGAAGGTTATAGGGCATTTATACGATTGCTTGGCAGCATCCAGGCCAGAGAATATGTGGGTTTTTGTCCGAAAGGATATTATTGGAGATGCTCTTGCCATACTGAAAGAGCAACAGCAACTCATTGACGAAATCACGCAAAGGAGGGCAAACAATGGGGCTTTCGATTGACAAGGAGAATGTTATCAAAGAATTTGAACATATATTGAACGAAGCCAGGGGAGATTATCTGGACTTTGCTGATATAACAGTTTACTTTGGAGAGAAAGTTCTTGCCCTGCTGAAAGAGCAGGAAGCAGTTGAGCCGGAACAGGTTGATGTGTATGGGGAAGATGAATGGTGGGGATTTGTGTGCGTTTGCCCGGATTGCAAAACAGAGTGGATGTGCGACAAGGATGCTACTCATTTTTGTCCAAATTGCGGGAGGCCGGTGAAATGGGAATGATTGACATGGACAGCATCATCAAGACACTGAAAAAACAGGCGGACATGGCAAAAGGCGTCGGAATGAAAAATATCACGCTTTCCGTGAAGGAAGCGGAAATCCTGATCAACGCGCTAGACCAGGGACTCATGAGCGGCAAGACAATGCAGTTGGACGAGTACCAACGTCTGGCACAGAGGACAAGCAGACGAGACCTATCACAGGAGGAGCATCTGCTAAATGCCATGCTGGGCCTTGCTGGCGAGACCGGCGAGTGCTGCGACCTGGTGAAAAAATCCAGGTACCAGGATAACCGGATGATTGAGGAGCCTCTGATCGATGAGCTGGGAGACGTGCTGTGGTATGTCGCGGAGGCTGCCAGCGCCATAGGAGTGCCGTTGGGAGGAGTGGCGATGCACAACATTGCCAAGCTCCGTGAACGCTATCCTGATGGTTTTGACCCGGAGCGCAGCCTGCACAGAGAGGGGGAGCAAAAGTGATTGCGTATGTTGTTTATGCCGTGCTTGCCATCGCCCTGGTGGCTGTGTCCTATGCTCTCGGACGGCACAGGACGCAGGACGAAAAATATGCTGTCAAATACAGCCGGTACAATGAGCGAGCATACAACACAGTGATACAGGCCATGATTGACGGCGACTCTCCATGCCATTACTGCTGTGATCAGCAGGATTGTGACCGGGCGGAGCGGCTGCGGGGCGGCTGTGAGGACTGGCTGCTGGATTTCCCGACGCGGGAGGAGCTGAAACAGCTATGATTTGTCAATCGTGCGGATATTGGAAAACCTCTGTCACAGAGACAACCAGGTATCCTGACTCCATCCGGCGACGGAGGCGGTGCCAGAAATGCGGGGCGTCGTTTGGGACGCTGGAGAGCTACCTGACAGCAGCGGATGAGGGGCAAATAATGGGAGAGTGGTCAGATGTACGCCAAAAACTATTTTCAGCGCGTCGCAAAAGCGGAACGTGATCTGCGCACCATAACGGCCCGAATCAGGCACTATCAGGAGCTGGGCCTACTGTCACCGCCCCCTGACAGTCAGGGCGCTCCTGGGGGCACAAAAAACCCCTCCAGCAGGGTGGAGACTGCGGCCATCGGGATCGTAGACACAACGGCTGCCCTGATGGCCAGGGCAGCGGAGTATCAGAGGATGATCACAGAGGCGGAGACCGTGATCAACCAGCTCAGTCAGGACAATTTCCGCCGCATTCTGGAGCTGCACTACCTGTGCGGGATGTCGCTGTCATCCGTATCAGACGAGATGAGGTACCGCAACCCCAACAGCATCTACAGAGCGCATAGCTGGGCGCTCCGGGCCGCGCAGCCAATTATCGACGCCCTCCCGGAACCAGGGCAATAAAATAACCGCTCCCATGATCGGGAGCGGGTTTTTGTTTGGTCTCAGTGCTGATAGTTCTCGATCATTTCAGCCTCGCTGATGATGTTGTCGAGCTGTTCGTCTACGTCCTGTTCGTACTGCTCGATGAGCCAGTCAATGATTTCCTGTTCTTCGGTTTCGCGCTCCTGCTCATCTTCTGGCGCGGAGTGGTCTGCATAATCCCATGGGTCAAAACCGGGAAGTGCGATGGTGGTGACATAGTACAGGGTGCGGGTCTCGGTTTCATAGGGCTGGAGATAAGTGTTATCCCACTGAACCTGTTCCAGGCACTGGATTTCGCCATCGCTCCAGATGTAGATCTTGTACTGGATGCCGCCCTCGCTATCGAGCACTGCGCGGTACTTGGCGATCATTGCCTCCCTGATGGCGTTGTAGTTCTTGGTGATGATTTCAGAGCGGGTCATTGTGGCATCCTCCTTCTGTGTCATGGTCATGTCGTTGCGGATCAGAGTCTTGATGTATCCCTGAATGCTGGGCACCTCGTGCAGACGCTGGATAATGTCGGCATCTGTCCTATTGTTGAGCTTGAGGTTCACCCTGGTGGTGTTCTGCTTGTCGTATGCTGCTGTACCCATTTTGTTGCCCTCCTCTTTTTGATAGTGTACCATGTTTGTCAACCCGCCTGGCAGCGGCTACGAGGTCTCCGTTGGAGGCCCCGTCTGCCGGTGTCAGCCTTAGTGCCTGGTCTCTTCGTTGCTCTGGCGTTCGATGAGGATCGCGCTAAATGCGTTCATCAGGTTTTCGTAATGATCCCAGGATTCACTGTCATCGCTCTGGTTTCTCCACTCTCTGGAGTGCTGCACGGCCATCGTCAGGGCCAGGTTGATCAGGTCGTTCTCCGTGTATTCGGTGTTCCGGATTGCTTCTGCCTTCGTCATTTGTTTGTCCTCTCTTTCTTCAGCATCTGGTGCTGACCACAAGGGCCGCCGTGCGGCCCCTGTCCGTCAGGATCAGAACGCTCCGTTGAAGTAGAATAGATCGTCATCCACCATGACGAACTCTTCGTCCTCTGCCATGAACACGCCGCTTTCGTCCGAGCACATCGACATCGCCTTGCGGATGTAGTTGTAATCTCCGCTTTCGATCCCTTCCTTGACCAGCTCGACAACCTGCTCCCGGATCGTCATCTCATTGCCCTCCTTTCTGTATTTGGGGTGAGTACCCCTTGGAACCTCATTTTACTGCTGGGGTAAGTACCCTGTCAAGCATTTTTTTCAGAGCAGCAAAAAGAGCCGGGACGCCTTGCTGGCCAACGCCTTGACGGCAATCGGACAGAAGACCAGGCAAAAAAAGTTTTGAAAAATCTTAAAAAATCTCAAGAACGTCGCAAGATCGTCGCAAGATTCCTGGTGCCAGTTATGAGCAACCATATTGCTTTAGGGTAGTATGTAGCTGCTTTAGGGTAGAAGAGAGGTATAACAGCCACCAAGGCTCCCACCCTCCCTGCCAGCTATAGTAGTTTTTTCAATTGATGCTTGATTTTTTCAATTGATGCTTGATTTTTTCCATTAATGCTTGACAATGCGAGGTATTGACAGTATATTATGCTATAGTGATATATCTATATCAAACAACCACCTACCAACCAAGTAGGTGGTATTTTTCTTTTACCAAATAGCTACCAACTTATCTATCAAAAACAAATGACCCCTATCCCTCTAAACCCTTTGCTATATACCGATTACCACAATTATAAGGCAAACGGGGAAGTAGCATAAAAACGGGTACGAGAGCAACCCCCCAGGGGGCTAGAAAGCAGGTGGATCAATGGGTGTAGGCAAAAAGAGGAACCCGTACACGCCCCAGCAGAAGCTATGGATAAAGCTCCTGGTATCAGGAGCCAGCCGGAAGGAAATTGTGGAGCAGGTATTTCACGTTGACTTTGACAACGACCCTGCTGGTGTAAACCGTGCAGATCAATCAATGCACCGCTGGAAATCCCATCCGGACTATGAGAAAGAATGGATGGCAGCATACAAAGAAGTATGGGGAAGAATAACCATCAAGGCCATGAAGGAATTGAATAACGGCCTTGATGATAAGGATTTGCCCTGGCGGAGGACACAGCACGTCAATATGGCATTGACGTATGGCACCAAGATGATGCTAGGGGACGATGCGAACACCGTCAAGGTACAGATCACCGGCATGCCGGAGCTTGGCACTCCCGATCAGGACGAGCAGTAATCATGCACAATCTGGTATGGGCGAATAACCACATGCTTGGAACTATTCGCAAAACAGCAGTTTAGCGAATAGTTGAAACCGGAATAAATGGCTGGTTTAGAAAGATGTGGTATCAGATACTTACCAGATTATACTTGCCATCCTGAAACAGGGAATAGTTGAGAGGTTATGCACAGCAAAATGTGTATAGTTTGCTTGGGAAAATAACAGAAGACAGCAAGCGGTGAGGGCCCAGCCCCACCCCCTCCCGCCCCCGCCTCCCCGGAATAATAGGGAGGGGCCAGCCACCACAGCCCCACAGGGACAGTCCCCCCTTCCCCCGACGAGGAGCCCGGCCAGGTCAACCCGGGGGTAGAGGGGGGTGCCCCGAACCCCGGGGGGCCGAATCGGGGACGGGTCTCCGGCGCGGCGCGGCCCGTACAGCGTATACTTCCCCTCCCCAGCACAGCATGGGCGTGGGGATGAATTTTTTTATCAGCCCTGATGGCTGGCTGGTGCTGGACTGGGGCGCTGTCACGGGTGGAGCTGGCTTATCCTTGATGGTTTTCCCTGATGGCTGGCTGTGGTTTTGAAGGTGATTATATGGCAACGGTTGTGATCAACTACCAGCCGACAGAGAAGCAGAAGCTGTTTCATGCGTCTCCCGCCAACGAGGTGCTGTATGGCGGCGCTGCTGGCGGTGGGAAGACGAAAGCGCTGGTCATGGATGCGCTGTTCCGCTGCCTGAAGAACCCAGGAACGACAGCCTGCATCTTCCGGCGCTCTTACGGAGAACTGGAAGACACAGACATCAAGGAAGCGCAGGCGAGCTATCCTGAGGCCCTGGCGGTATACAACGCCGGGCGGCATGAGTTCAGGCTGAAGAACGGGAGCAAAATCCTGTTCCGTCACTGCGAGAACGAGAGCGACCGGTTCAAGTACAGCGGTATTGAAATCCAGTTCCTGTACTTCGACGAGCTGACAAGCTTCGAGCAGAGCATATACGATTTCCTGAAGACCCGTCTGAGGGCGAAAAGGAGCCTTGGCGTTGTGCCTATCGTTCGCTCTGCCAGCAACCCCGGCAACATCGGGCATGGCTGGGTAAAGAAAACTTTCGTGGATGCCGGGCCTTATCTCAGCATTCAGACTCAGGAAATCTATTCTGAGGCGCTGCACAAGTCTAAGAAAATCAGGACACAGTATATTCCGGCACTGGCAACGGAGAACCCGCACATCACGGATGACTACATCTTCGAGCTGGAGCAGAAGCCGGAAGCCCTCCGCCGCGCCCTCCTGAATGGAGACTGGGATTCCTTTGAGGGCCAGGTGTTCAGTGAGTTCGTGAATAACCCAGACCATTACGAAGACCGGCTCTGGACTCACGTTATCGCACCCTTCGAGATTCCGCACGAGTGGCCCCGCTTCTTCAGTTTTGACTATGGCTACAGTGATCCCTTTGCCTGCCAGTGGTGGACGATGGACTACCAGGGCAGGGCGTACCTGTACCGGGAGTGGTACGGCTGCGTACCGAACAAGGCCGACACCGGGCTGAAGCTGACGCCGGTGCAGATCGCTGATGGCATTATCGAGCGGGAGCAGGAAGAGATCCGGGACAACATCCCCGTCATGCGGGTGGCTGACCCTTCTATTTTCGACAAGAGCAGAGGCAACAGCGTTGCTGACCAGATGGCCCCAGGCTATGCCGGGAGGACGAACGGTGTCATCTTCGGCAAGGGAGACAACACACGCCTTGCTGGCAAGATGGAGGTACATGAACGCCTCCGCTTCGGCCCTGACGGCAAGCCGGGGATGTACATCTTCAGCAATTGCTATGACTGGATCAGGACGGTGCCCAACCTCCCGTACAGCGAGAAGAAGCGCGAAGACGTCGATACAGACGCAGAAGACCACGATTATGACGCTACAAGGTATTTCCTAATGGATCATCCCATGAGCGCCACCAAGAAGCCGCAGAAGGAATACCGGCCCTATGATCCCTTTGACAGAGGTGATGACGAATGATGACGGAAGAAACGACCTGGCTGGAAGAGCAGCAGCTCAGCGAAGAGGACAAGGAGCTGGTAGACCGGATCTACACAAGGCTGGATATTTTCCAGCAGAAGAATGCACCCTTCCACACAGCCGCGAAGAACGCCAGAGAAACGGTGCATATGCGTGATCCGGAGCAGGACGATGTAAAGACTTTTTACAAGAACGGGAAGAAAACCCTCCAGCTCCAGACTCTGAAGTCCACCATCAATAACGTGGTAGCAGACCAGATGGCCAGCATGCCGGAAGCCAAGCTCCTGCCGGAAACCCCTGAAATGCAGGAGATGGCTGATGACCTTCAGGATGCGGTACACTACATCATCTACTGCGCGAACAACTACGAGCAGCTCCATTACCGCAGGGTGGAAGATTTCTACGTCGCCGGTACAGCAGTGACCCAGATCGCCTGGGATCCAGACATGGACTATGGCAGAGGCAATGTGGCGCTGATCCGGTATCCGATTGAGGCATTCCTCTGGGATCCCACTGCGGAGCGCCTGGAGGACTGCCGGGCGGTCATGAAGGTGGCCTGGCACCCGCTGAGTTGGTACCTGGAGCACTACCCTGAGGAGGGAAAGTACGTTGCCTGTGACAGCCACACGCACAACGACGTCGGTCTCGTGACGGCCCAGGTGGAAGCGGAACATGCCAACGATGAGCAGCGGGCGCTGATGATTGAATACTGGTGGCGGGAGTACGATGCCGACAAGCGGAAGTACACCATCAATGTGGCGTACTGCGCTGGCGGTGCCCTGCTGGACAAGCAGCTTAATGTCTATGCTCACGGCATGTATCCATTCGTGCTGGATGTCCATGACACCGTCGAGGGCTGTCTGGTGGGAGAGGGCCTGGTACACGAGCTGGCTCCTCAGATGCGGTACATCAACCGCTACGCGTCGTACATCGACATGAACCTTCGAATGAGCTCGAAGGGCCGGATCATCATGCGCAAGGGCAGCGGCATTGACCGGGATGCCTTCGCGAACATGGATAACGACATCATTGAAGGTGACCGGGTTGTCCAGGGTGAGGACTGGAACTGGATACAGAACGTACCGTTCAATGGACAGATCGCCAACCAGATGTACCAGCTCGAATCAGAGCTGAAGCAGGACTCCGGTGCGAACCAGTTCACCCGCGGCGAAACGACGGGAGGCATCGTCTCCGGTAAAGCCATCAACAGCCTGATTCAGGCTGGCGGTAAGGTCAGCGTCCTGAGAACGTCCCAGCTCAATTATGGATTCCAGCAGATTGTAGAGCAAGTGCTCTGGCTGATGGCTCAGTTCTACGACCGGAACCGGATGCTGATGATTACCGGCAGGGATGGCAGCGCACGCCAGCTTCGGGTGGACAGCGCGAAGTTCTTCGGGAAGAAGACCAAGGGAGCCATCCAGCCACCGCCCTATGCGGTGCAGATCGAAGTCAGCACCCGTGACCCGCAGCGCATCGCCAATCAGAACCAGATGTTCATGGAGGCCTATACGATGGCTGCCCAGGCGCAGCAGTTCTTCCCGCTGAGCAGCCTGTTCGAGATTCTGAACCTTGACGGCAAGGATCGCATTATGCCGGTGATCCGGAACAACGAGGCCTACCAGCAGCAGATGCAAGCCATGCAGCAGCAGCTCGAACAGATGGCTGCACAGATGCAGGGACTGCAAAAGGAAAACGACAATCTGCGCTACACCACAACGCAGATGACAAGCGCTCTGTCGAGCATGAGCGCACAGACCGGGAAGGGCTTCGTTCCCCAAGGACAGCCCGTCAAGGCAGCGGAGCCTGGCGGTGGGCCAACCACCGCAGTGGCCACCGTCGCAAGAGCCCGGCAGCAATTAGGACAAGAAACCTCGGTGTGATCACCGGGGTTTTTTGTATATACGTCCAACCCGCGTTTTCACGGGAGGATGAAAAACAGGAGGGACTCCAATGGAAAACATGGTCGAAAATCAGGCCGCTGAAGTGGTTGCGGACGACGCGCAGCTTAATACTTCGACGGAAGAGGTGGACACTTCCGAATCTATCGAGAGCGTCCTGACGGAAGCTGAAGAAGCACCGAAGGAAACGAAGACCGATGCTGATACGGAAGCCGACACCGACGAACCCGCAGAAGAGGAAACCAAAGGTTCAAGCGGTACCAGTGAGCCTGGGTGGATTAAGAAGCGGGTTAACAGCGCGGTGGCCAAGGCTGTCGCAGAGACTGAACGCAGAATGCGGGCAGAGTTTGACCAGCAGCTCGCCCCCTTCCGGGAGCAGATGCTGAACGATCAGGCGAAGGAGCTGGTACGGCAGGGAGAGTTCAAATCACTTGACCGTGCGAAGGAATACCTCCAGCTCAAGCAGGGGATCACCCCCACCCCGCAGGCAGCGCAGAACAACGCGCAGCAGAAGCCGCAGAACGAACAGGGCCAGCTCACCGCCAAGAACGGTGGGAAAGACCCGACCATCGAAGCCAAGGCTCAGCTCCTCGCCAAGCAGGCAGAGAAGATCAAAAACAGTCAGGGCATCGATGTGATGGAAGCCTTTAAGGGCGACGAGGAAATCCAGGAAAAAGTTTTTACCGGGGAGTGGGATTTCTACGACGTTGCTTCTTCCCTGAAGGAGAAGGGCAACAAGAAGAAGTCAACCGCTCCCATGCGCTCCCCGAACGGGGCAAGCGGGAACGAAAAGAGTTCCATCGCTTCCATGAGTGATGAACAGTTCAAACGAATGGAAAAAAGAATCTCGGAGGGGACGCGCTACAAAGTATAAAAAGGAGCGTGTCTAATCAATGGCAGTTTACGACAACATGAACAAATCCTATGACGCTGGCGTATCCCCGACTCTTCAGGATTACTTCCAGAGACGGGCGCTGGAAAACGTCCAGCCCAACCTGGGCTATGCGCAGGACGCGCAGATGATTGAGCAGCCGGAGAAGAACGGCAAGCATGTGCATTTCCACCGCTTCACGGAGCTGCCCGCCGTCACCAAGCCCCTGTACGAAGGTGTGACTCCTGACGGCCAGAAGCTGACGGAGACCGCTTTCAGCGTCATGACCAAGCCCTATGGCGGCTTTATGGCGTACACCGATGAGTTCGACCTGAACCACATCGACAACATGACCCAGGCCATGAGCGACCGGCTGAACAACCAGGCGCGGCTGTCCATCGACACCGTTGTCCGGGATCAGATCTGCGCGGGCCTGAACGTTATGTATCCTGGCGCGGTGACCAGCCGCAGCGCCCTGGCGAAGACCGATGTGATCTCCTACGCGGTGATTAAGCGCGTTGTCCGGAAGCTGAAGAAAGCCGGTGCGCAGCCCTTCGCTGATGGCTACTACCACGCGAAGATCGACCATGACACCTACTTCGATCTGACCCAGGATTCCCACTGGATCGATGTGGCGAAGTACCAGAACGACACCCGCGTTCAGAAGTATGAGCTGGGCACGATCTATAAGGTGAAGTTCTTCGAAGTGGACAACGGCAAGGTGTTCACCAACGAGACCTATCTGTACGGCACCACCGCTGCCCTGACGGCTGCGGCGAACTTCGACGTGGCCAATCGTACCATGACCGTTACGAACACCATCAGCGATGACGAGGCCCGTGAGCTGACCGGCAAGATGGTCTATGTGCAGTACACCAAGACGGTGGAAGGAACCAGCACCAACTATGTGACGCCCATGTGCATCGAGCGCGTGGATGCCGCTGCGAAGAAGGTTATCTTCCGCTGGGTTCCGGATGCCGCTACCACCGCTGAGTGGACGACCACCAACACCCTGAAGGTTGTTCCTTCCGGCGGTGCCTCCTGTGGAGACGAGGTGCATGCCACCCTGATCTACGGTCAGGATGCGTTCGGCATCGTCAAGCTCGGTGGCAAGGGGACTCCCAACATCGAGACCATTATCCACGCGCCGGGCTCTTCCGGATCTGAAGACCCGCTGAATCAGCGCGGAACCATTGCGTGGAAGGTGAAGCACTTCTGCGCCGCCATCATCCAGGATGACTTCATCGTCCGGGTTGAGCATGGCGTAAGCGACTAAGAACCTTTTGGATACGGCCAAGCACACGGGCCGCAGGGACTTCCTCCTGACAGGCGGTGGGGGTCAGGAGAATCTTTTAGGAGGGAAAGAAAATGGCAAAGGACAAGCTGACAACGGCGGTGCCTGTGAAAACAAAGGACAATGACGAGGTGCGCGTTATGATCCGTCTGCCCCGGCTGGAAGATGCCGGCAGCGGCATCAAGGTTGATCCGTATGAGCACGTCAGCATCTCGAACGAGCACGGTGACCAGTTCATCCGCGTAAAGCGCGGTGAGCCCGTTGAGGTGACGATTCCGGTATACGAGCAGCTCAAACAGCGGTATCCGGATATCTGAGGAGTGAAGAGAGATGACATTCGGAGAGATCAAATATCACGTCATGTTCCAGACGAACAATGACGCGGATGATATCGGCGATTTTGAACCGCATATCAAGGACTACATCAATGAGGCCTATGACCGGCTGGTGAACGTCTACAAGCACGTTCACACAGAGTTCGCGAAGGTGGAGTTCCCCAGGCTGGCCAACGATACGGATACGCCGCTGACTCCCGAATGGACACACCGCTATCTTGCAGATTGGGCCACCTGGCTCATCTATCGGAACGGGAACCCTCAGAAGCAGCAGCGCGGCATGGCCTATCGGAATGCGTTCGAGGCCATGCTGTCACAGCTCGCTGACGAGGGCGGTGCTGACGGCCTGAACGAGGACGGCACGAGGAAGCAGATAAAGAACTTCTACAACATACCGACCTGAGGTGATGCCTGATGGCTTACTACAGCCTGAACAAATATGACGCGGATGTACATATCAATTCCTTCACAGGGCTGTCCCAGTACGGGGACGGCATGAACGGAGATGTACGCTTCGCGGTAGAAGCCAGGAACGTGGAGACTGTCGGCGGTGTACTGCAACCGGCAGCAGCACACGAGGTTCTGGAATACAGCTTTGACAGCCGGATAGAAACGCTGGCCCATCTCTATCGGAGATGGCATGCGGATGAAAACCAGCGGGAGGTGCTCGTCGCCGCGACAGCCGGAAAGCTGTATTACATGATCGTTGGCTCCAGCAGCGGCTGGACACAGCTTGCCTATCCTGACGGCGTGACCAGCTATCAGAGCAACGTATGGAGCTGGGCTGCCTACGAGATCAACCCAGTTGGCTCCACGGCCAGCATCGACGTGCTGCTGATGAGCAACGCCCAGGATGGCATGATCATGGTGCGCGGGGACAACTTCGCGGTGTCAGCCATCACAACGCCCAAGAAGTTTGGCGTCATTGAGCGGTACGCAGAGCGCATCTGGGGCGGTGCCATTGAGGATGATCCGGATATGCTGGTGTACTCAGCTCCGTATGACCCAACCAACTGGGAGCAGAATCCGGAGATTCCGGAAGACGGTGCCGGCGACGTGAACCAGCCAAGCTGGGACGGGGACAACTTCACCGCCCTGCGGGCATTCGGCAGTCAGCTCATCGCTTTCAAGAAGCATCGGGTCTGGAGAATCCTGGGTACCGATCCGGGAGAATATACATTCAAGGAACAGTACGGCGGTGGCGCTCCGTACTTCAATACCATTGCAGTCGATACAGAGCGTATCCTGCTGGCAGAGGCTGACGGACTCAGCTCATACGACGGTCTGAGCGTCGTTCCCTACGCGAGGAATGCCGTGGAGCAGATCTGGAAGACTGTCAACAGGAACGCCCTGGATCAGATGTGCGCTGCGCTGTTCAAGGAAAAGTATTATCTCGCCATCCCAACCGGGGACAGCACGGTGAACAACGCCCTGCTGGTCTGGAACTTCCGGGACGGCACGGTGCTGTACTATACCGGGATCAGCATTGAAAGCTTCCTGGCAACGGATGAAATCCTGTACGCCACAAGCTCCACCCTGCCGGGGAAAATCCTGGTGCTGCATCACGATAGCTGGACAACGGGAAGCGCCAGCGGAGCAGCCACCAGATGGGTGACACCCTGGATGGACTTCGGATACAAGAAGATTCTGAAGGGAGGCTTTGATCTGTACTTCACGCCGGAGGTACAGAACGAGCCTGTGACGCTGAGCTTCAGCGTACAGACAGAGAAAAAGGTAAAGACCAAGAAATATACAGTTCAGCCCCTGACGGCCATCGACCGGATGAACCAGAAGAACCACCGCCAGAAGCGGCTGCACTTCGGTGGAACCGGCAGGCGGTACCGGCTGATCATTGAGACGGCTGAAGGAGTCACCGCCCCCTGGCGGCTGATCGGCGGGATTCAGATGCTGGTCGAGACTGACCCTGATTGAGGTGATGAAAGATGGCGAACAGCTATAGCATCATCAAGGGTCATGAACCGATCCGGATTCCGGATGGCTGGGATGTACAGGAGAAGAAGGTTATCCTTCAGCTTGAGGAAATCTTTGATGACATCTATCGCCGCTTCGGCAGGCTTGACATGAAGGACTTTGCTCCTGAGGTTCGGCAGGTGCTGGAAGACGGCTTGGGCGGATGGAGCGAGGTGCGTCAGAAGGTTGACGAGATCGACATCACAGTACAGACCATCGAAGGAAACTATGCTACCACCCAATGGACAAGCCAGCAGATCAGCAGCACGGTGTCCAACTACTACGGCAAGGTGACCGGGCTGGACATCGATGTTGACGGTGTGACGATCTCCCAGAATACAGGCGCTTCCTACGGCCAGTGGAACTTCAGCAATCAGGGGATGCGGTTCACGAAGAACGATGACTACGGCATGAATTCCATGCTGATCATGGACGTGGACGATTACGATGACCACGTGCTGACATGGCTGGGCGGCATGCTGTTTGACCAGACATGGCAGAGCTTTGGATATGGATACAGCACTCTGATCCTGAGGGCATCTGAACGTGAAGGCGGACGGGTGGACAAATACGATGTGGTGCTCGATGCGGCTGACGGTGGACAGATCTATCCTAGGATTTCCAACAACGCCAGCAGCATAGCGGGACTGACGTTCCGGCTGGGCAAGGCCACCAACGTCTGGGATGAAATCTATACGGGTCTCGTTTCCGGAGGCAGCACCAGCAAGACGCTGAAGTTCATGCCTGACAGAGCGGGCGGGACGGAGAGCCTGAACCTGACGATTACTGATAGCCAGCTTCGAACGATTGACCTATCGCCCAGCGGGAGCGCTTACCTTGGAACCGTCAAGCCGTTCATTACCGTCAAGGCGAATTCAGCGGATGCCGCATGGCTTCGAGGATTCGGAACGGAAGGATTCTCTGCCGGTGCTGTTCGGGTAGATCCAAATCCGACGTATGATGTAGCTGCCAACTCCGGACAGTTTATGGGCTTCACGTTCCAGACGGAGGGCAGTTCTAAGACGGCCGCTGTGTCCTATATCCTGCCAGCCAGAAACTATGCGGCGAACAAGGTATGGCTTGGATATACGAATCTCAGCGGTATCGGAAACTGGTTTGATTACTGCGCAATAGATCAGATTTACACAAAGAATAGTGTCACTAATCTGTCCAGCCGTCAGGTCAAGGACAACATTCAGGAGATTGATGAGTGCGGAGACAAGCTCGACAAATTGAAGCCTGTTTCTTTTGTATACAAGGATCATGCAGATCGGGAACAGTACGGTCTCGTTTACGAGGATACGGTAGACGTCATGCCGGAAATCTGTTCGAAGCCGGACGAGATGAAGGGCATTCAGTACACCGCACTGATTCCATTCCTGCTGAAGGAAATACAGAACCTGCGCAGACATGTGGCTGCGCTGGAGGGAGGTTAACATGTACGACATTGGAAACATGCCTGGAATCATTGAGATCGGATACACAGGAGAAAATGATTTCCGGGAATTGGAGTTTGACATGAGGCCGTGGCTACAGATCCTACCTGATGGTGTTGCCAGCATCATCCATGTCCGGCCCGGAGAAACTGCACAGAACGCCTATGTGGCTGTGACCACGATGGAGAACGGTATCCTGAAATGGAAACCGTCAGTGTCGGATGTGGGCACCGTCGAAGGGTACGGGCAGATGCAGATCTGGCTGGAGGAGTTTGGTGACGAAGACATCCCCCGCCGCGGGAAGAGCGCCAAATGTCAGACGTTTGTCCGGCTGGCTGTCAATGAAGCCAGTGAGGTTGTCCCACCCCCGCAGGAAGCGTGGATAGAGCAAATGACCGGACTGAAGGGTGAGACCGTCAATGCAGCGGCTGAAGCGGCGGAGTCCGCAAGCGCAGCAGAGGACGCGCTGCACTTCGCCCCCAGGATTGGCGAGAGTGGGAACTGGATCATCTGGGATGCAGCGTTGGGCGAATGGGTCGATACAGAGGTTCCGGCACAGGGGCCTGCTGGAGCACGTGGGGAAGCGGGAAGCCCGGGGGATCCGGGGTTACAGGGGCCTCCGGGGAAAGACGGAATGAACGGCGTGATCACTCGCGTGCATACGAGTGAGTTCGGGTTTGAAATCGATGAGAACGGGCATCTGATTCTCGAATATGCGGAGGGCATGGGAGAGAGGCCGAATTTCTCGATCAATTCAAGTGGGCACCTGATATACACATATGATGATTAGGGAGGGAAAAAAATGCCGCAGATTGATCTGGGAAAGATAGTTGGAGATCCGGGGCCGCAGGGGCCGCGTGGTTTGCAGGGGAATCCAGGCGAAAAGGGAGAGACTGGAAGCCAAGGCCCGGGCGTCGCGGCGGGCGGCGCGGCGAACCAGGTGCTCGTGAAACACAGCGGAACGAACTTTGACACTATGTGGGTTGACGCTGGAAGTCTTCTTGTTTTTGCTGGCGTTCAGTATGCGCTTGCCATCGTTGCAGACGGAGATACGCATCCGGCGATTGCTGACGGTCAGTTTGTTTATGTTCGGAACCACAGTACACTGGATGAAGGACTGTACAAAGCCACGGCAGCAATCGGCACAGATGTGGCACTGACAACGTCCAACCTGACGGCTGACAGTGCTGGTGGACTCAACGATCTACAGGCACAGGTAAATACGTTAAACGACAATAAAGCAAACATCTCCAACTTGTCGTATGGGTCATATACGTACACAAGTCAGGCCGCAATGGAAACGGGTCTTGTAAATCTTGTAACAGCGCTTGGCGTGTCAAAAACCACCGCAATATATATGTATCCTAATTTCGGGGGCAGTATGTTTGGTGGAGCACCCGGAGTTGCCACGATTGAGACAGGTAGCAGTGTTTCTTATTTCTCTGTGCTTTTCCATAATTACGTTGGCGTATTTTATGGGAAGTACTTAAATGGTACGTGGACGTGGGACTCGTTGGTGCTAAACAGCAATTTTGATAATATGTTTACTCGAAAGTATAGAACATATACAAACATCACAATTCCATCCAGCGGGTACATTAAGGTTGACTCTTATTCAGATATGGGTGTAAACACAAATCTATACACAATAAGCATGAATGTTCGTGGGTGGAGTGGAAGCATTAATGGTGTTACGCTCGGAAAAGGTACCAACGGAACAGATTTTTACCTAGTTGGAGATGCAAATACAACGATAACCAGTATTACAGCGGAGTACGTCTTCAGTAGATATTAAATAGGAGATAAAACAAATGGCGCAAATATACGATACTGGAATTATGAAATTGGAATACGAGAGCGAAGACGAATTACGGATTTTGCAAGCAATGCATCCGAATGATGATTGCCCAGATGATCTTCCTTGCCCGCCACCGCCAATCGGAGACAACTAATTTAAATAGGTTTGCGTATAGTAGAGGTCAGTGCGTGGTTCGTATCGTGTTCATTAGAAAAATGATTTTCTGACTAAGGAGGAACAAGAACATGCGTCAGTTGGATCTTGGTAAGGTAGTCGGCGAACAGGGGCCGCAGGGGATTCAGGGTGAGCGCGGGCCTGTCGGGCCGCAGGGCGAGCAAGGCCCAAAGGGCGAGCAAGGCATCCAGGGAGAGGTCGGACTGAAAGGCGATAAAGGTGATAAAGGTGACAAGGGCGATCCTGGTGAAGTCACGCAGGTTGAATTCGATGGCCTGAGCGGACAGGTTAGTGATTTAAAGAGCGCATTAACGAAATCAGCAACGCAGGACTACACAGAATTATATGACAAAACGGACAATCTTCTTGATACGTCTATTATTGGTAAATGGTATCCGTATAACTATGGCGGTTCACAGACATATTCTGTGCATAGCGATATATTCCCGGCAACTGTTGGGGATACGTATTATTATGCCATCAACAATGTGGACTCAACAAAATTTGGCACAAGTTTCAGAATGATTGTTAATACTGTTGATTCAAATGATGTTGTTGTTCGCACACTTACATCATACAAAAGCGGTGACTCTCATCATGCAAGCCTCACGATTGAATCCGGTGAAGTTGGTATTGTAGCAACATTGTCAACTCGTAATTATAGTATTCCGATAACAGCAGATGACATACTGCTTTCGTCAATGTCTGCATATCTTGGAAAAACGGACGTTATTGGGGATGCAATCTATGGGATGTACGCATCACCGATTCCGGGGTTGCAGAACAAAACGCTAAAAAGTGAAGAATCGCTTGCGGTTGACATTACATGGGCAAACGGCACGATAGACAGTAGCGGAAACATATATTATCGGGAAGATCGTATCAACACAGGGAAAATTAAAACAAACATTGCTTCGATCGAAGTAATCAATGGGTATCTTGGTCTTGTTGCATATTATGACGCTGATGGCGCAAAAATATCAGTAGGAACATTTACAGAAAATTTGTCTGTTAAAAAAAGCTCTTTTCCATCAAATGCGGCATATTTGGCTGTTGCCGTTCGTAATGCGGCGAATACAAATATCAGCACAACGGAAGGCGAAAACTGTATTATTTACTATTCGGTCGATGATATTGTAAAAGAAGAAATTGATGCCCCGTTCTCTGATTTTCCGTATGTAATCGGTTCGACAAATCAAATTTGCAGACTTGGTTGGATGCCTTATTCAAACGTTACACCACCGGAACAATCACTTGCATCGTATGCGCTTGCTTATCAAAACGGATGCAGAGTCATGCTTTGCGATATAAGGGTAACACAGGACGGGACAATTGTTTGTTTCCATGATTCAGACCTTGGATCAGAATTAGGTAGGAATATGGTGCGCCATGCAGATGGGTCAACGCTAACCGATGCAGAAAAAGCGAAAACAATAGCATCACTTACAATAACTGAACTTGATGCTGATTATGACTTTGGCGTTTACAAGGGAAGCGCATATGCAGGGACAAAAATCCTGCGGTTGGATGATTTCCTTAAATGGTGTTCATTGACAAACTGTTACCCAATGCTTGAAACAAAAGTGCTATTCACGCAATCGCAGATTCAACAGATCGCCGGGATGTGCAAAAAATATCAGCTAATGAAACGGGTTATTATTGCTGATGGATATGATGACCTTGATACCACAATTTCGTGGTGGATTGCAAATTTCCCGGATTGCATTTCCGTTGTTCGTGGTGGTACTGCATTCTATTCAGCACGGTTGGAAAATGCAAAGACATTTGCTAATGCAGGGATTGAAACGTACATCTCATTCACCACAACGGCGAGCATGACGGATGAGCGGCTGAATGAGATGTATAGTTTTGGAATCGGAGCAGAGTTTTCGGAAATTGAAAGCGCAAGCGCGATGTCTGATTTTTATGCCGCCGGGTTTGTTGGCAAAGTTCGGATGATTGTTTCATCGTATATCAATATTCAAGACTGGATTTTGAAAATGATCGGCGTGAAGTAAGTTAAAATGGACTTTAAATCAGAACAGAAGTTCACCCGGCCATGCCGGATGAAAAAAGAAAGAGAGGTATATACCTATGAATGAAAACAAGTTCTTCATGCACCGGATTAAGCTGACCGACGGAACCTTTGATAAGGGCATCGAAATCAAGGACTCCTATGAAGCTGCGCTGCAAAGCTACCATGCATACCTGGGAGCCTATGCCTACGGTCAGAATGAGAAAACTGATTTTGTGGACTGCATGATCACCGAGGGAATGAGCACCAACATCCTGAAGCACGAACAGTGGGTTCGCCGGACGGAGGTTCAGCCCGCTGAGTAATCAGGGATAGTCGCGGCTGTGCTCATCCAAAAAGTCAAACATCTGTCACAGGGAGCGAGTCAGCTCCCTTCTTTTTGTGAAAGGAGCCTTGCCATGATCTGGATCGTTATCGTGCTATGGAGCGTCATGCTGATTGCAGAAGGGATGTTCGTGCTCCAGGATAAATGGAGGAAGAAGCCACCCGACAAGCCAAAGTGGTGGGAGCATACGGGAGGTGACGGGCATGATACAGGCGGCTGATCTGATTGCCAAATTCCAGTATGCCCTTGACGGCAACTGGGGATACATCTGGGGAAAGACTCATGAGATGTGGAGCGAGGCGAAACAGGCCGCCTATGTCCGCGCCTACCATGATGACAAGCGCCGGGCCAACAGCGTTCAGTACGGAGGCAGGTGGGCCGGGCACTGGGTGACGGACTGTTCCGGACTGTTTGCCTGGGCTTTCAATGAGCTGGGCGGGTACATGTATCATGGCAGCAACACGATGTATGACAAATACTGCCAGCAGCACGGCACCCTCAAAAAGGGCCTCAGAAGCGACGGGAAGCCGCTTCTCCCCGGCAGTGCAGTATTTACCGGGGACGGCTGCAACAAGGGCCATGTGGGCCTTTTCTGCGGCAATGGGAAGGTTATAGAAGCAGCAGGCACAAAGCAGGGCGTAATCGTGTCCAGCGTGACAGACAAGAAGTGGACTTTCTGGGGAGAACTGAAAGACGTGGAATACGGGGACGGAGGTGGCGCGATGCCGGATATCAAGCCAGCAGAGGGTGAAGCCATTGTGACCGGTGTGCGGGTTGCACTGCGGGAGGGGCCCAGCACAAAGGCCAAGGTCTTGACCAGGATCGACACAGGAGAAACCG
>ODAI013477109.1_pt1 | contig 42370 bp, 29 predicted proteins | sample 1539321 | NCBI WGS metagenome assembly ODAI01 (sample SAMN02144231, study PRJEB22623) | gut metagenome | biome: sheep rumen | host: Ovis aries | place: New Zealand
GGTTTTTCTTTCTGGAGGATTTTGAAAATAAGATTATTTGCTGTACTGTGTGTATGCTGATTTTTATGTTTATTGTAATGGAAAAGAATAAAGTGAAGCAGAATAATTGTGTACTTGATTTAACTCTCTTTCCTGACCTGACGCAAAGAGACAGGGATTGGATTGAAATGGCTTTGTCCCAGGAAAAATATGATACAATAGCCAGGAAATACAATCTTTCTCCAAATTATGTAAAAAACAGAATGCGGATAATTTTCAAGATTCTTGAAGTTCCCGACAGGCTTGCATTGATTGCAAAATATAGTGGATATGATGTAAAAAAATAAGAAGAAGTGAATTTTTTATATTCTCTTTTAACTGTTGTTATAATTGACTTTTTAAGTTAAAGTTATGACATGCAGTTTACAAGTACACGTAACAACAATTTAACGGTGAGTTTTTCTCAGGCAGTTAGAGATTGTATTCCTGAAGATGGAGGAGTTTTTGTTCCTTCTTCAATCGAAGATTTGCGCCGTTGGGTTAATTTCATTGATGAAGACACTTCTTTTACCTCAATAGCGGGTTCCCTTACATCAGCTTTAATGCACGAAGAATACTCTCCAATTATTTGCGAAACTATTGCAACCAAGGCTTTTCCAACATCGCCAAAGGTTCGCCAGTTAGATGATAACCTTTTTATGATGGAGCTCTATCACGGTTTTACCGGTTATCACAGAGATTACGGAGTTTCATATCTGGTTTCATATTTGGAATACACTTTGCAACTTTCTGGTGGAAGTGCAGTTTTTCTGGATTACACAGATGGTGGTCTAGGTGCTCTTATGAACCAGTTGCTTAAGGGTAAGAAAAATATCAAGGCTGTTCTGGTTTATAAAAAGGGTAAAGTTCGCGGTATTGATGAAGAAAGCTTAGCTTGGAATGGCGGAAATATTTATCCTGTTGAAATGGAAGGTAGTGAAGAAGAAATTCGTTCCGCTATTTCAAAGGTTTTTGCTGATAGAGAATATGTAAAAGCTAAAAATCTTACTGTTGCAAATACAACAAATGTTTGTCGCCTCTTAAGTCAGATTTTCTTTTTTCCTTATTCTTTTGCTCAGATTAAGAAAAAGGTTGATGGAGATATTTACTACGCAATGGATGCCGGAAACTACGGTACTCTGGTTGCTGGTCTTTATAGCTGGCGTTTTGCCCTGCCTGTAAACGGCTTTTTAGTTCCAAGTACACCTGCTCTAGCAAGAAGTCCTTCTGGTAATCCTGTTCTTCTTGATTCAATGGTAGATGTTTCGAAACGTTCAGAAATTAATCCTATTACACCTGCAAATATTGAACGCCTGGAGTCTTTCTTTGGTAAGAATGAGTTGATGATGAGGAACTTTGTTTTTCCAATCGATGTTTCAGAACGCCAGAGAGAAAAGGCTGCCAAAGAACTTTTTATTAAATATGGCCTTTATGCTGACCGTGCAACTGCTGCCGCTTATGCTTCAATTAAAGAAGCCCGTGATTATGATTTAGATGAAGATTGCTCAGTCGTTCTTACAGCTTATAATGATCCAAGTCTTGATGCAGAATACTGTCGCCACGTTTTGGGAGAAGCTCCTGAAATGCCAGAAAATATTAAGGCTTCTATGAAACCTTTGGAATTAAACAGGCCTTTAATTTCCAGTCTTGAAGAATTAAAAGCGATTATAGATAACCTGTAAAATTACAAAATAACGTAATAAAAAAAACTGTTGTCAGAGCTGTAAGTTGAAGTGTACCCAAAACTTGGAGATATTTTTCAGGTACACTTCATAAGTTTGACAACAGTTTTTTTTATTATGAAGTTTTCTTCGAACTTTTCTTTGTTGTTGTTTTTACTTCAGTTTTCTTTGTACTTTTATTCTTTACTTCTGTCTTAGTTTTTGTGCTTGTTTTTTTTGTACTTGCATTGGCTTTTTTAGCATTTGCTTTTTTTGTTGCAGTCTTTTTTACAAGTGGAGCAAATTCTTTTTCAAACAAGTCACATTTATAAGCTGACTTAAGTTTTGCTGAACAAAGTGCTTTGTATAATTTAAATACTTCAGGAAGTTTTGCAGTTTTTGCAGAAAGTCCCATCATCATAATTGCAAGATTAAGGTTTTCTTCCAAAACTTCTTTGTTGAACCATTTAATGTTGTCAAAGGTATTTGCTCCACTTAAGGCAGAGGCATATGGACTGCTAACAAGAAGCTTGGTTAGTTTGTAGGCTTCTTCTTTTTGTTTTGAAGGCAATTGTTCAGAATTACAAGTTGAAGCAAGTAAAAGTGTCTTTTGGAAGAGGAAGCGTAAATCAAGTTTTAAGAATTCGTTCAATTTACGTCCAAAGTTCCAGTAAGAAGCGAGTCCGTTATCTGCATATTGAGCACAAAGAGCCCAGCCTGGCAGGACTTTTTCAATTTCCTTTTTAGAAGAAATTATTAGTTTTGCGAATTCTTCATCTGAAGTAGTTTTAGCAAGAGCCTTTTGTAAATCAGCAGGGGCTTTTTTTGCTTCGGCATTATGAATGTTTACGCACTTTTTGATTCTGTCCCTAAAGACTTTGTACTGCTTTTCTGGATCAAGCGGTGTAAGTTTTTTGTCGGCTTCTTTTGCAAAGGTTTGGGCTGTCTTGTAGAAGGCAAGTCCACTTTCTTCTGCCAGATTAAGGATTTCTGTAATTTTTTTAATGTCAACCTTGATGCTTTTTGCTTTAGAAGTTGCCTTGTTTTTTGCAGGAGTTTTCTTAGTGCTGGCAGTTTCTTGTTCAGGTTTCTTTTCTTCTGGAGCTTTGAAGGCTTCCATAATAGGAGAAAGAGCTTTTTCACTAAAGTCGGCAAGGGCCTTGTACAAGTCTTTGTAGATAAGGTCCTGCCATGCAGATTCAATATCTTCGCAACCTTTACCTGCAAGAAAATCGCAGAGAATCTGATAGCGGTGGTCAGCAAAATCTGTAACCTGGTGAATGTTCATATAAACCTGGTATTCAAAACCATTTAGCATAACGAACATTCCTTTTTCACAAATTTCCTTACTCTTACGGATGTACCAGAGGCGGCTTTTGTGTTCCTGGAAAATACAGAATTTATCATCTTCGCCAGTAAGGTTGAGTCCTTCTGAAATAGAACGGGAAATCAGTTTTGTTTCTTCACCATTTCCTGTGTGAACTGCATAAGGGTCAGACTGTTTTATCCATCCATGTGCCTGGTCGTATTTATTGTTGTAGAAAACAAGAGTTCTTTCGTCTCCTGCACCATTTGAATAGGCAAATACGTTTTCATTTACGTGACCGTCTTCCCATAAATCATAAAGAAGGAAATTGTCTACTCCAGAGAAGAGGTAACGTTTTTTCATTAATGGGAAAATATCGTGCCAGTGGCGGTCAACCAGATATCCGCTTGGTTTTTCGTCTTTGTAGGCCTTTGTATATTCCATGCCGTACTTTTCTGTAAAGCCTTCAATCTGACCATGGCCAAACATTGGGAGGCCTGGCATTGTAACCATAAGTGTACAAACACCAAAGTACTTGTCTCCATCACCAAACTGGGCAATGGCTGTTTCTTCATCAGGGTTGTTCATAAAGTTTACATAACGTTTAAGAACCTGAGGATCAAAGGTGATTGTATTTTTGATTGTATCGCGGTATTTCTGATTTTCTTCCTTTTTGAGCATGTTCATGAAGGCAGAGTTGTAAACACGGTGCATTCCAAGAGTGCGGACAAAGTAACCTTCCATCATCCAGAAGGCTTCTGCCAAAAGCAGGGGATCAGGGCATTCTTTTGCAACACGATCAACTACTTCACGCCAGAATTCATTTGGAATTGCGTCGTTGAACTGCCCGGTTGTGAGTGAATATTCTGAACGGGTGTAGATGTCTCCTCCATGTCCTGGTTCCGGATACCAGAGGCGGCGGATTGATTTTTTTGCCAGAACCATTGCCGCATCAAAACGGATGATAGGGAAGTTCTGGGCAACGTGGAGAATTTCCTGAATTACAGCTTCGCGGGCCTGAGGATTTAAAAAGTCAATCTGAGCGGTATCATTCCATGGCAAACCTGTTCCGTCGTTTCCGTGGTAGATGTAGCGTACATCTCCAGTCTGATTATCCACACGTTTGAAAACTACTGCACAGTCATTTTTTGAGTAGTAATGGTCTTCCAGATAAACAGAAGTTCTTCCGTCCTGAGAAAGGTTTTCGCCGTTGAAGGTATATGATGGAGAAGGATTGTCTCGTCTCTGAATGAAATAGTCAGGGTGATTCATAACCCAGTCGCCGTCCATACCTGTGTGGTTTGGAACCATGTCGGAAGCAAGACGGATTCCTCTTTGCCAGAGTCTTTGTCTTAGGTTAGAAAGAGCGTCCCATCCACCAATGTTCTGGGCAATATTGTAATCATAAAGAGAATAAGCTGATGCTGCAGCCTCTGGATTTCCACAAAGCTGTTTGATTCTTTTTGAAGCTTTTGAACGTTCCCAAAGACCAATGAGCCAGAGGCCGGTGAATCCTTCATCACGAAGTTTATCCAGTTCTCTGTCAGGAATCTGATCCAGACGATTTATAGGATAACCATATTCTTTTGTAAGCTGATCCAGCCATACCAGAACGGTTTTAGCCATCAAAATAACATTTGGCATCCACTCTGAGTCTGCGGAGAAGCGTTCATATTCGTTCATAAGATTTTCAAAAGAATATGGAACCATGTCAGGTAAATCGCCACCGCCAAAGCCGTGCCAGGCTGCTTTTTCTTCTTCGGAGATTGTATCTAAGCCCTGGAGAATGCGTCTGAGCCAGTCACCCAAGAAACTATCCCAGTATTTTTGCAGGTATTCCAGCTGACCTCTAAGGCTGTCAGGAGCAAAAGCAACTGGTTCACGTAAAAGTGTGATTAAGTCATGATTAAAAGGCCCAAAAACTGGTTGGGTTTTTGCATATTTTTGAATGGTAGCCCAGGTTTTTGAGTACAGTTTGTTTTTTGCTAGTTCCTTGTCGCTGAACATTATCATAAAAGGCTGGAAAGCAGGATTTTCGTTAGCAAGATGAAGAAGAATGAGTTCTTCCAAAGTCTGTTCCCGATTTGATCTGATGTTACCGGTACCAGGATCCAAAGCTTCACGTTCAAGGTAGTCTAGGGCTGTACACTTTTCCTGGTAAACCTCTACAGGAGGGAATTCCTTCATAAAATCTAAAAGCAAGTTGTCAATTTCTTCTTTTTTGTATTCCTTGTAAAGCTGATTCAGAAGATCTGTCATAAAAGTTGCAACTTTATCGCGGCGGTAAAGCATGCAGACGTAATGGAGAATTTCGTCAATTAAGCCCATTGCGTTTAGTTGGCCTGCAGAAAGTTTTGCGTTTTCCTGACCACGGCTTTCAAACACATTATTTATAAGAACTTGGAATTCGCGAACATTTTTCATGTTGGCAAAAATAACGTTTCCAGAAGAAGCAAAAAGCCCCCTGTTAAAATTACAAAGATCTCGGATTTTTTTTGAGATATGAAATTCGTTGTAGGATGTGTACATAGCTAATCTTCCTGTGTTTTTATAATATTTTTAATTTTAGAAATTAGTTCCTGGTCTGCAGTCAATTCTTCGATTGTAGCAGGAAGTCTGTATGTCCAGTTGAAGCTGGTAACGGTTCCCGGAATGTTTATTCTTTCATCAGAGGCATCTGGTAGCCAGTATTTTTTGTTTAAATAGAGGTAGTCCTGAAGTGGGCTGATGTTCCAGAGGCTGGCAGATGTTGCGACTGCCTTTAAGATGGCATAGGCAATTTCTGGTGTGAATTCGCCAGATGTAATTGTGCTTACTGCCAGGTCAAAGGTATTTCTGTCTGCTTCGGGAGTTGTGTCTATTCCAAAGAATTTTGAATTTGCCTGTACAAAGGCCGAAACTGACATTTTTTCTTCATGCCACCACTGTCTGATTGTAGATGAGTCGTGAACGGAAGTTGTTGTTACAGATAAAGGTTCGTATTTATCAAATGGGATATAAGGCTGTCCACCTTCGGACCAGTTTCTGCACCATCTTGCAACTTTTAGTCCCAAAATTTTGTGTTTTTTCATTACAGTTGGAACACATTCTATGTTTACGCCTAAATCTTCTCCACAAGGAATCATTTTTACTGCACTTGTAAGGGCTGTAAAGATTTCGTCGGCCTGTTTTTGCCAGAGTTTTTCGTTCTTTTCATTTAATTCCATGAAACAGTCTTCAAGATTTTTCTTTTCTTGAGGATTAAGAGACTGCCAGGCTGTTGAACGTGAATAGGTCCAGACAGGAACAAACTTATTCTTTGAAATTTCGATGAGACAGCGGTTTGTCCAATAATCACAGAGAACTTTTTTTACACGGTCAATGGCGTCCGGGTGGCAAAGTTCAGAAATATCGGCATCCAGAATAGTTTTTGCCCCTTTTACAGAAGGGTCGAAAATCCACAATTCTTCATCATGAATCTGATTACAGAAGGTTGCAAGAATTTGGTGGGCCGTATCGTGGTTCCAGGTTATGTCTTCAATAGCTCCAGTTGGAATGTGAGGTTGACTAAGCCAGCGGATTCTGTCGTCATCAAAGCCCATTTCGTAGAGTCTTTCTTTTTTGATTGCTGTGTATGGTTCTGTATGTCCATTTAAGGCATTTATATCGGCTTCTGGAATTGCCCAGATTCTGAAAAAGCCCAGAATATGATCCAGACGGTAGGCATCGTAGTAATTAGAGGCTTGTTTTAATCTTTCTTTCCACCAGCTGTAATCTGCACTTTTGAGATTTTTCCAGTTATAGGTTGGGAAACCCCAGTTTTGTCCTTCTGGATTTTCTCCATCGGCTGGGGAACCGGCTCTTAAATCTTGATTAAAGAATTCTGGGTGAGCCCAGGCATCGCAGGAATCTTCGTTCATAAGAATAGGCATGTCACCCTTTATCAAAATTTTGTTCTTTCTAACATAAGCAACTGCATCGGAAAACTGCTGGTCAGCTAGCATTTGAAGCCAGGCGTAAAAAAGGTGTTCTTTTTTAAATGCCATGGTGTTCCAGAGTTTTGTAATTTCTGCATCTGTTTTGAACTGGTCGCTTTCAATCCAGCTTTTCCAGGATGCCTGCATATAATTCCATTTTAGGTTTTTGTAGACACAGTAGGTTTTTACCCAGGAATTTGCTTTTATCCATTTTGTAAGTTCTTCATCAGCTTTACCTTCTTTGCCAGCTAGTGTGGTTTCGTAAAGCATTTTTAAAAGATGGATTTTGGAGTTTAAAATTCCGTCATAATCATAACGTTTAGAATAAGGAAAATCGTTGAGAAATTTGTCGTAAGCTTCTTTGAATTTTGGGTTTGATTTATAAAGGTCATCAAAACCTGGAATATCTTTTAGGCTTATATAAATAGGATGAAGTGCAAAGGCAGAAAGCCCGCTGTAAGGTGAACTTTGTGTTCCTGTATCATTAACAGGAAGCAGTTGAATAAGTGAAATACCACATTCCTTACAGAAATCTGAAAAGGCTTTTAAATCTGGATATTGTCCGATAACTGAATTTTCTTTTGTATAAAGGGCTCCAAGAGGAACTACAAGACCTGTAAGCTTATTAATAGATTCTTTGTTAGACATATTAAAATTATAGCATATAAATTTAAATATATATTCAATAATTCTTTGTCTAATGAAAAATTTATTGAGGCAATTTGTCTAACAACTCCTGTCCGTATATTTCAGAAAAAACAGTCTTAACAGGCGATGTTGCACTTTTGAATTCTGCGAGATTTGGGCTGGTAATGGTCATGCCTTCATCTTTAAGTTTTGCAACATATGATTGAGTCTGTTCCTGTACAAGTTTTCTGTTCAAATCCTGGGCTTTTTTTGCAGCCTGGAGTAAGATTTTCTGATCTTCTGGAGAAAATGATTCCCAAAGTTCCTTGCGGATTGCTAAAGGCATTGCGTCATAAGAGTGATTTGTAATTGCCAGGTACTTCTGTTCTTCATAAAGCCTGCTGTTGTAAATAACAGGAATTGGATTTTCCTGGGAATCGAAAATACCGTCTTTTAAGGCTTTTTTAAGTTCATTAAAGGCATATGGCTTTGGATTTGCTCCTAGTGCAAGCATTGTCTCCATAACAATTTGATTAGGTGGAGTACGAATGTTCAAACCTTTCATGTCATAAACCTGGTTGATTGGTTTGTTTGTTGTTGTAACGCATCTAAAACCATTGTCGTAATGCGAAAGAACAACAATTCCAAAATCTTCCAAAGTTTTGTTTACCTGAGAGATTAAGTCGCTGTCCATAAAAGTCCAGGCATCTTCAAAGGTGGAAAAAAGGAAGGGGAGGGCAGAAACGCCGACTTTTGTAGCATATACGGCAAAGTTTCCTGCACTTGAAACAGTCATATCTACAGAGTTTTTCATAAGGCCTTCTATTAATTCTGTGTCAGAACCTAAAGTGCCATCTGAAAAAATGGAGATTTTAATCCTTCCATTGGTGTCTCTTTCAACTTCATCTTTAAATAAAAGAGATGCTATTGCTCTTGGATCTTCCATATTTGTAGAAAAACCGAGGGAAATATTTGCTTCTTCTATATATGTAGGAGTTTTTTCTCGTATTGAAAAGGATTCATTTTTTTTGTTTTTGTTACAGGCTGTAAAAATCAGGGCAGTAAAAGAAAGACCTGCTAAAAGAAGTTTTGCTTTATTCATAAACTGATTCCCCCTTGTTTTTCATTTCAGAATTGTAAATAAGATAATTATTTTTTCCAGAATTTTTTACAGTGTAAAGTGCGGCATCTGCCTTCTTAAAGAGAGATTTAAAATCGGCAGCATGGTCAGGATAGAGAGAGATTCCAATACTTGGTGTGATTGCTACAGAATCTTTTCCGTTTGTGTAGTATTCCACCAGAATTTCACGCATAGTATTTGCTTTTTGTTCAATAATACTAAGGGCATCTTTAACTGTGTCTTTAAGGCAGAGGAATACACAAAATTCGTCTCCACCAATTCGACCAATAAAGTCCTTTTCCGAGAAAACCAGGGTAATTTTATTTGCTGTATCGCAGATTGCCTGGTCTCCAAAAGTATGTCCAAGTTTATCATTTACCTGCTTAAAATTGTCCAGGTCGATTATAAACATGGCACAAATAGAAGAGCTGCCTTTTTGATTGATAAAGTTGGAAACATTTTTTTCGAAGCTGATTTTATTTAAAAGTCCAGAAAGAAGGTCAGTCATGGCCATTTGCTGGAGTTCCTGCTCATGAATAATCTGAGTATTTACGTTTACAAGGTTTCCAATCAGTTTTACAGGCTTGTGAGTATTTTCATCATAAGTGATTGAAAGATTCAGTCTGTGCCAGGCGTATTCTTTATCAATTCCCTGCAAACGGAACTCGCTTGTAAAACTTGTTTGTCCATCTTTTATGCTGGTTTTGATGTTATCAATAAGATTGTTTTCGGTTTCATGGATTTTTGAAGAAATTTTATCAAATTGAGAAATTGGAAGTTCCTTTAAGTTTTCCCCAAGAATATAGTTTGTATTTCCTGTAAACTCAATCACTCTTTTTTCAAAGTTAAATTCAAAGACAATTGTTTTGTTGTTTTCAGAGTTCATTGCATATCTGGAATTTTCTTTTTCAACTTTGAGTTTTTGCAGGAAGAGAACAGAAATGATGATGATGACGATGAGGAATACTACCAGCATAAGTAAAATCTGGAACATAGTTATTAAAGAAATTTTACTTTGTTCAGAAAGTATAAAATCGGCAGTTACGGTTGAAAGAACATACCAGTTATTCAAACCGACAGGGGTATAAAAAGTAATTCTTTTTTCATCACCAATAGAAAACTCAAATGAGCCTGTGTGATTGCTCTGAATATCGTTGTAGATTCTGCTTAATTCAGAAACAGAAAGGGCTTTATTTTCGTTGAAAAAATCAATCCAGTTATCTTTTTTGCATAAACTTTTTTGACTTTTTGACTGAACCAGAATAGTTCCTATTTGGTCCGAAAGGGTTGTATATCCATATCCTTTAAAAGTTTCTACAGAAAAAATGTCATTCAAAATAGAATAAGAGAAGGTTCCAGTAATTACTCCGACAATATTTGAGCCCTGGTAAATTGGAACGGCCAGTGTAAGAACTTTTTCTCCATTTTCATCAAGAGAAAAGTGTGACGAAACTTGAGGAATGCCTTTGATTGCCTTTTGAAAATAGTCTTTTGTTAAAATATTTCCAGAAGATTTGCCGTCGTAGTTTATTGTCATTCCGCTTGAGTTTGCAACAGCAATTCTTTTGAATTCTCCAACGCCTTTTGTAGACATAATGGTCTGTTTTACGGCATTGTAGTCGTTCATATCAATGTCTTTAAAATATCTTGATTGAGATTCCAGCATGGCAAGCTGGTCCTGAATCTTTATCTGGAAGGTTCCGGCATAAAGAAGGGCAGTCTGCTCAAGAAAATTATATGAACTCTCCGATACAATTTTTCTAATCTCATTGGATGCATTTAAGAATCCAAGAAGAGCAGTAATAAGCATGATTGAAAACAAAACAATAGAGAGTATAAATTTCTTCGATTTAAAAAATAATCTATTATTTAAGCTTTTCATGCATATTATTTTACTATGCAAGAACTGAAAAAGCGAGATTTTTTTAATCTTTAAAATGCCATACCGGGCAGGCAAGTTTATTTGAAAATGGTTGAGGCCTGTTAAAATCAGGGAGCCAGCTGGTGTCGTCAGTTAATTCCTGATAGAAAAGATAGTCAAAATCAAAAGCTTCAAGTAAGTCCTGAATATCTTCAAATTCCTGCTCGTTGACCAGACGGTCTTCAATAACAGAAAGTGCCTTCTTACGCTTTTCCAGAACTTTTTCCTCTTCGGCAAAAGGGACCGGTGTGTATTGGTTCATAAGTGAAATGCAGGCTTTTCCATCAGCATTATCTTTTAGCCAGGAAAGAACATCTGCAGTTTCTTCAAATTTTCCAGGAAGAAAAAGATGGCGGATTATAACACCAGAAGTCATTTTATCGCGGTTTTGTCCAGGTTCTGCCCATTCAACAGGTTTTGCATTTTCCGGCTCTGGAATTGATTGTATTTGCAAAGGATTGTTTTTAATCATCCACTGTATGGCTTTTTTTGCAACTTCGGGATAGTCCGGGGCGGCAAAGAGTTTTTCTGAAAGTGGGGAAGAAAGTGTTTTCAAATCGGGAAGCCAGATTGTAACAAGGCCTTTTAATAATTCCAGCATTTCTACACTTTCGTAGGCAGAAGAATTCCAGCAGAAAGGAATGCTTACTCCAGCATCCTTTGCGGCCCTTATAAACTGAGCAATTTTTGGAATGTGGTGACTGCCTGTAACAAGGTTGATGTTTTCGGCCCCCTTAGCCTGGAGTTTTAGACAAATATCTACGAATTCTTTTTCGCTTACAGCTCGACCTAAACCGTCTTGAGAAATCTGATAATTCTGGCAGAAGGCACAGCGTAAAGTACAGCCTGTAAAAAAGATTGTACCGCTTCCTCCAAAAACTGTAACAAGAGGTTCTTCTCCAAAGTGAAGGCCTGCAAAAGCAATTCTTAAATCGGCTGGTTCCTTACAAAAACCTAATTGTCCTTCTTCACGGTTTACTCCACACTGGCGTGGGCATGCCTGACATTTTTCGTACACTTAGTAAGCCCCATGAGAAACTAAAATTTTCATTAAGTCCTGGAGCAGGTCTACAGGTAAATCTTCAGCTTCATAACCAACGGTGTCTCCAAGTTCCTGCCAGTCTTTGTCGGTGAGTAAATCTTCAAATTCATCACTGTTTTCCATAAAAGCAAGCATGGCGGCCAGGCGGTTTTTATTTTCTTCAGATGGTTCTTCTTTTTTGTTTGCAGAAGTGAAAATATATTCGTTTTCCCAATATTCAAAGATTGAATTTGCAAGACTTGCAGGGCAGCTTGTAGTGCGGCTGAAAAGTTTTCTCAAATCTTCATGGATGTGCTCATAATCAGGATTTCCACCATTATTCTGGCGGTCATGTTTTTTTATCTTTTCAATATCACTCAAAAATTTACTTATATCATTCATACCTTAAATATAATGATAAAAGAGGAATTTGTCATTTGAAGTTTTTTCTCTTTCTTGAATTAGAAAGTCCTCTTGAATATACTATCTTTATTTTTAAGGTATTTAATATGTTTAGCGATACACATTTTCATTTTAAGATGATGACGGAAGACAGAGGTGTGGATGGCCTAGAAGTCCTTTCCACCATGGCAAAAAGAAATTGTCGTTTTGGTTTAGATATTGGAACTAGTGCAGATGATTTAGCAGAGCGACAGGCCTGTGTGGAGCGGACTATTGCAGGGGTTGATGATGCACAACTTGCAGAAAAAATAAGAAACTTTATGTATTTTTCGGCAGGAATCTGGCCGGATGTAGAAGCTATTCATAATCGTGAACAAGAAATGAAAACTCTTAGGGAGTCTATAGAAGCTGCAGAATCTGATAGTGACCAGAACACTTTGCACAGGCAGGTAATTGCAATTGGAGAGTGTGGAATTGACCACCACTGGAATCCAAGTGGAGCGGACGGCCGCTGCGAGTCTGATTTTGATGCGGCAACTTACCGTGGCGAGCGCCAACTTTTTGAAGCTCAGCTGGAACTTGCCCGCGAAAAGAATCTGCCTGTAATTGTTCATAGTCGAGATGGCTTTGAAGACACAATAGACTGCATTAAAAACGTGGGCTACGACAGAGGTATTATTCATTGTTATAGTTACGGAATTGATGAAGCACGGGCTTTTTTGGATAGAGGATGGTACATCGCTTTTGGTGGAGCCATCACCTATAACAAAAAGGCAAAACTTGAGGCTGTAAAAGATTTGCTCCGCTTTGTGCCAGAAGACCGTTTTTTGTGCGAAACCGATGCTCCTTATTTAGCACCGGTTCCTTTGCGGGGCACTGTAAACACACCGGTAAATGTTGAACATGTTTATAACTTTGCCTCGGAAGTTCGCGGCTCTTCCCCAGAAGAATTGAGCGGCACTGTAGATGAAAATATAAAAAAATTGTTTGCTTTATAAGTTTTTAAGATAAAGGGAAAATTCCGCCTGTAAAAAATTACAAAAACAAATCTTCCATTTCTCTTGAAGTCAGTGGCCGCCATTCTCCCTCTTTCAGGTCCTCTGGGAGTTGGAGAGCCCCAATAGAAATACGTTCCAGTCTGGTGACTTCGTTTCCAAGGGCACGGAAAATGCGACGGACTTCGTGGAATTTGCCTTCGCAAATGGTGATGGTACAGGAGTCTGGAGAAAGGAAATTCACTCTGGCAGGTGCACTTTTTTGCTCGCCAAACTTTTTTTCGGCAGGAAGGGTAAGGCCGGCGGCGGCAGAGGCAATGTAACTGTTTTGTTCAGCCAGGGACAGTTCTTGAGCCAATCTGGCACGGTATGTTTTTTTAAGACTTGCGCCGCCGATTTCTTTAGATGATGTAATTTTGTGGGAAAAAATGCCGTCAGTTGTAAAAAGTAAAAGTCCGCTTGTGTTACAGTCCAAACGGCCAACTGTATGAAGCCTTTGTCCTCTTTTTGGCTTTGTAACAAGGTCTTGAAGTTCCGGAGAAAGAAGCTGGTATACAGTCTTGTGGGAATCTGAAACTGCCGAACAGACATAGCCGACAGGTTTGTTCATAAGTATGTAGATTTTCTTGTATTCTTCCATATAAAACTTTAGTCGCTGGCCTTTGTGTTTCGTTCCCAGAAGACTCCATCTTTGTAGCCTTGTATGCTCTTGTCTTCATCAGCCATTTTAAGCCTTTTTTCTGCAAGCATAGAATATTCTGAATCTAGTTCAATTCCGCAGTAGTGACGGCCTAGTTTTTTTGCTGTAACAGAAGCAGTTCCACTTCCTAAAAAGGGGTCAAATACAAGATCCCCAGGTCTTGATGAAGCAAGTATTAGTTTTGCGTAAAGTTTTTCGGGCTTTTGGGTTGGGTGGTCTGTATTTTCTGGCATGGACCAAAAAGGAATGCTTATATCATCCCAAAAGTTGGAAGGGTAGGTTAGACGAAAGTTTCCTTCTTCAGATTCTTCCCAATCCTTAGGCATTCCGTTTATCTTGTAAGGAGCAATAACCTTGCGTTTCATTTTTACTGAATCAACATCAAAATAATAATCGTTGGGATTTTTTACGGCAAACCAGATATCTTCCATTCCGTTTTTCCAGTTTGATTTAGCCCCGCGGCCTTTTTCTCTTTGCCAGGTAATTCTATTTAAAATTGTAAGTTCTTTTTCTACAGCTTTTTGTAGTGATGAAGTACACTTCCAGTCACCACAGATATAAAGACTTCCGTTATCCTTTAATTTTTTACATACAAGGGGAAACCAGGTTTCAAGATAGGCATCGTAGGAAGTTTCTGAACGGGCACTAAAAACTTTGCCGTTAAAATTTTTTGTAAGGTTGTAGGGTGGGTCAATTATGATTAAGTCTGCAAAATTGTCTGGCAGGTATTTCAGGCTTTCTAAAATATCACCATTGATGGTTTTGTCTGTAAGTTCTTCCAGCTCTAACATTTTTTTGAGATTTTCTGTTTTTATGATTTTTTCCTGAAGCTGGGGAATTTCTTCCTTTGTTAATGTAATTGTACGATTTCTTTCAGCCCTAACTTTTTCATTCATTTTTTTAGTTTAACATAAATAAGGAGCTAAATCTATTTGTATTGTTTTTATATGGATGTAAGTATCTGTAAGAAAAAAAAGGCTGACCAAAAGGAATTTTAGTCAGCCCTAAGGAGAGAGTTTACGAAAAACTTTTTTATTTTGCTGGACCGTATTCAAAGGTAATTTCCATTTTTGTCATGCCTATGTAGTCTTTTGAATACTTATCCAAAATCGTTGCTTTTACATCATTAAGGTTACCATCCATTGTACGAATGCCTTTTTTTGGAATACTTGTAACCCAGTCGTTTACAAGATTGATTCGGGTTGTTTTTCCATCATCAGAGCATGTATAGCCCTTTGCTTTAATTTGCACAGGATTTCCATTTACCTTGATTTCCTTAATTTCGATTGCGTAGTTAGGGAACAAAGCTTCTCCGTTTGCAATACCAAGTGCACTGAATGCAAAACCACTTGCCTTTCCTGCCTTCATTTCAGAGAAGTCCAGAGAAACTGTATAAGTTCCAGGTCCTTTAATTTCTGCATCAACTGCTTTTAGGCCCTTTGTCTTTGAGCTAGGTTTATATTCATCGCCAACGGAGTAAGTTACAACCCAGTTTGCATCACTGTACATGATATAAGCAATTCCAATATCCGTACGTCCTACAAGAGGATTATTTTCCAGTGTGTCAGCTGCACTTGACTGGGCTTTTTTTATGTTGTCTGCAGCTGTTTTCTGAACCTTTTTGTAGTTTTTGTCTTCATTTACAAAAGCGCGAGCTTTGTAAAAATCTTCAAGTTCTTTGTATTGAATTTTTGCCTTAGCTTTATCATAGAAACAATAAGAACCTGTATCCCATAGAACTGGAACAAAGTTGTAGAGGTCACAGTTGTCTATTACATTTTTTGTCCATATCAAAGTTGAAGTTTTGTATGAACCCTCGTTTGGTAAAGCTCCATATTCACCAATGATTACGCCATAGCCCTCTTTGGTGAATTTTTCCATTTTTTTGAATTGTTTGTTCTGGTAGTTATAATCTTCTTTTGTACCCCAAAGATCACCACCGCCAATAGCAAAGTCAGATGGATCGTAATAATGAACTGAAATAAGAAGTCTTTCTTTGGCAGAATCTTTTGGCATCTTAAAACGTGAATCGCAGGTTTTGTCGATGTTTGTGTTATAACCTGGGATAAGGAGGAAGCGGTCCTTGTTATTTCCACCCTGAGCGCGGATTGTGTCTACAAAGAGCTGGTTAACGTAGTTTGCCATTGTATAACAGCCGGCTTCATTTAAGGCACCTTTTTTCCAATATTTGCTTGGGTCGTTTAAGCGGTCTCCAATTTCTTCGTTTCCGCCTTCAAAAATAAGTTTTTCTGAATAGTTGATAAAGCGATTTCCAACCTGGGTCCAAATTGCCTTGTAAAGAGCAACTGCATCATCGCGGTAGGCAGCATCTCTTTGTCCAAAAAGTCCCCACCATCCACCGTCCCAGTGGTCATTTATAATAACGTACATTCCTGCATCTATGGCCCAGGAAACAATTGTTTCTACGCGGTCAAGATAGTCTTTATTGATTGTATAGTCTCCATTCAGATAGTCGATAGCGTTTGTCCATGCCACCGGAATACGAAGTGTGTCAAATCCTGCAGCCTTGTAGCCCTTTATCATGGCTTGAGTTGTTACTGGCTGTCCCCAAAGTACTTCATAAGCGGTAGCAGCTTCTTTAGAACTCATGCCGGCAGATTTATAGGCTTCCATTGTATTTCCAAGATTAATACCGTTACCCATGATTTTGCTCAGTTCTATAGCAGTAAGTTTTTTGTCCATGTCCTGAGCTTTAGTAACTTTTGAACTTGATGTGTCTGGTAGTTTTACATTTTTATTATGTACAAATTCCTGTGCAAATGATGTTGAAATTAAACATAAACCAGCTAATAAGGATAGTCCTTTCCTTGATAATTTCATTTAAATCCTCCAAGATTTTTTTTGAATATCTCCTGAATGAAATTATATCTTAGCTTTAAAATGTAACTAGTTTGAAAATTGTAGTTATTTACTTATTTAATTCATTGATTCCAACAAATGATAAACCAAAGACTTTCTTTATATGTTTTCCAGATCTTCTGAATCCTGATGAATATGGAATTTATCGGTTTTTAATTCTTCTTTTGCTTTTTTAAGAAGATTATTAAAGTCGCTGGTAGAATTAATGATGCCGTAAGCAGAACCAAGGCTTACTTCGTAATCATAATCCTTCATCTGTTTTAGATTTTCCTTTTGAATGTTGTCTTTTATGGTAAGTTTAAGGGTGTCTAATTCCAGTTGATTATTATTTTTGTTCGCAATAATAAACTTATCTCCAGTGTAGCGGCAAACAAAGATGTTATGGTCAATCTGTTCGCAGGTCTTGCTTATAATCTGGCCAATGACTCTTAATACAATATCACCTTCTAGAATTCCAAAAGTGTCGTTTATGCTTTTAAAATGCCTTATATCAATAATACAAATATACAGTTCATGTGGTTCAGAGCTTTGTATATAGTTATTGATGTAGATGTTGAAATCTCTGTGATTTTTTAAGTTTGTTACTTCATCACTCAAAATTTGATTTCGAAGTCTGGAAATATAGAAAATCATTATAGAAAGTGTAAAACCGACCTGGCAAACTGTAATTCCATAGAAAAAAATCTGAAGAATGTTTGCAATTAAAGGCCATACTGCAAATTGTGCAAGGGGTTTTAGATTTTCTCTTTCCTGGAAGCTTCCAGACTTTATAATTCCTATTAAAATTCTTATGGTTGTCGAAATGTAGTAAAGCCAGCTTACTATTGGGATTAAGTAGGCACCTACAGATCTTTGATAAAGGTTTGAATCATTAATAGAAAAAGCAAAATGACTGATTGGACTTGTTAAAACAATTATAAAAGAAATAACTAAAGGAGAAAGAAAGATTTTTCCGTTTGTTGTTTTAAAAAATGAACGGCCTTTTAGTCTGTAGAAGGAATATTCAACAAGAATAAAGGCAAAAACAAGTGGTATACAAATATAAATAATATTTACTATATATAAAACGTATTTTACCCATAAACCAGGCACTCCTCGGAAATATGAGGCCAAAAGATCTGTTATACAATAAAGAATATTTGTCCAGGCTAAATAGCGGGTTACAGATTCATCTACTCCATCTCTTTTTGCAGAAATATAACCACCAACTAAAACTATGAGAGTTAATAGAATACAGAAAATGTTTGTTTCAAAGAAATAGATGCGATAAAAAGACTTCATTTTTAATTTTCCAATAATTTATAATATTATCTCATAATTTTTGCTTTTATGTAAAATAAAAAAAGGTCCGGAAAGTGAAGCGTACTTCAAAAACCGGACCTCTTAATCAGTTTAGAACTGACTTATTTTGCTTTTCCCTGGTTAGCAACAGCAGCCTGTTTTGCAGCAATTGCTTCCTGATCTCCAAGGTAGTAGTGTTTGATTACGTTGAAGTTGTCATCAAATTCGTATACGAGTGGAGTAGCAGTTGGGATATTTACACCAAGAATTTCTTCTGGAGTCATTTTGTCCAAGTAGTAAACCAAAGCACGGAGAGAGTTTCCGTGAGCTGCGATGATTACACGTTTTCCAGCTTTCATAGCAGGTTTAATTTCTTCGAGGAAGTATGGAACTACACGCTGAATAGTTGTTTCCAAAGATTCGTTCTGTGGGAGGAATGATGGATCAACATCGCGGTACATTTCCTGCTTTTTAGAAGATCTTTCATCATCATCTGCCAATACAGGTGGTTTTACATCGAAAGAACGACGCCAGATTTTTACCTGATCTTCACCGAATCTTTCAGCAGCTTCTGCCTTATTTTTTCCCTGAAGATCACCATAGTGACGTTCATTCAATTTCCAAGTTTTGATAACTGGGAGCCAGTTTCTATCCATTGCATCAAGAATACCATTCAAAGTGTGGATAGCACGTTTAAGGTATGATGTATAACAAACATCGAAGTCATAGCCTTCCTTCTTTAAAAGTTCTCCGGCATTTTTAGCTTCTTCACGACCCTTGTCGCTAAGTTCAACATCTGTCCAACCTGTAAAAAGGTTCAATTTGTTCCATTCACTTTCACCGTGACGAACTAATACTAATTTAGTCATATATAAACCTCATAAAAAAAATGTACTGAGCATCAGTAATAAGTTAGTTATACTCAAGAAGAACGATTTTTTCAAGGTATACATGGGCTTGCTTTTATAGAATGATATGGTAAAATTTACTGTCAAATGGAAGAGAGAAATATCAATTTTATTCAATATAAGGAGAATCTTTATAAAAACTGGCAAAGGAATCTTCTTATAATTGATGCAACCCTGGCTTTATCAGTTTTAATTATTCAGTGTCTCACTTATATAACTCTTTTAGGAACAAACGAAAGGGCGGAGTTAAAACTTTCATATATTTTGCTTAGAATTGTTGCTCCTACAGCTTTGGATTTTTGTTCTTTAGCAGTTGCAATTATTTTTTGTAAAAGCCGTAAACCTTCTGCAGAAACTAAAAATATGATGGTTTCTATGTGTTTCTTTATCATTTGTTCGGTTCTTTCTATATTTCATAATTACTTTCATATTTTGTTGATTTCGCATTCTATTGCGTTTTTTGTTTGTACAGTTTTTGGTGATACCCGAATTCTAAAAAGACTGGCACTTCTTTCTTTGATTTTTTATCCTCTTTCTGTTTTGACTTTTTGGTTTGATCCAGATACCGGTTCTAAAATCTATAAAACACTTACCATAATCTGTTCAACTTGTTTTGGATTTTTTTCTTATATCTATTCAAATGTTTTAGTTATTTCCCGTTCACGCCAGTTGACCTATATTCATCAAAGTTATCAGACTCAGACAGAGTTGATTGAGGAACTCAAAATTGAACCTTTAACCCGTTTGTATAACAGAGTCGCCCTGGACGGGGCAATAAAAAGAGTTATTTGCAATCAAAAGGAAAATAATACAACGCCTTTTTTGGTAATGCTTGATTTGGATTACTTTAAGAGAGTTAATGATAAATATGGTCATACAGCTGGAGACAAGGTTTTAATTAGATTATCCCAAGTGATAAAGGAAAATATGGGGGGAAACAGACAGGCCTTCCGTTATGGCGGTGAGGAATTTGTTCTTTTATTTGAAGATTCAATGCAGGCTCCGGTTCTTCATCTTGTGGATAGTATTCGCTCTGCTTTTGAAAATGAACGTTTTGAATTTGCTCCTAATTTATCTTTTACTCTGAGTGCAGGAATAGCAGAATACAAGGATGAATACAACGAAAAAATGTGGTTGGATGTTGCAGATAAGGCCATGTATTACTCTAAGGAACATGGAAGAAATCAGATTCACGTTGCGGAATAGATATTGAAATAATTTAAAAAAAATCCTGAAAACAAAGTTTTCAGGATTTAGTGGAGAATAGGGGGCTTGAACCCCTGACCCTCGGCTTGCAAAGCCGATGCTCTAGCCAACTGAGCTAATTCCCCATGGCATGACCTTAATATAGCAAAAATTAAAGCTCTATGCAAGATTTATAAGATAATTTATTTTTATTCCGATAATATTTTTATGACTAAAAAACATCTTTTACTTTCTATTATTCTGATTTTTATGCTTTCTTCTTTATCTGCAGAGGTTTATAGGGAAAAAGCTTTGGTTTCTTATTATGCTGGCGATTTTCACGGCAAAAAAACTTCTAACGGTGAATATTTCAACATGAATGATTATACCTGTGCGAACAAGTCTTTGCCTTTTAATACAATTCTTAAGGTTACAAATCTTTCCAACGGGCTGTCGGTTCAGGTGAGGGTAAATGATAGAGGACCTTTTGTTACTGGCAGGGAACTGGACCTTTCTAAAGCAGCCGCTCAAAAAATTGGGATGATAAAGAGCGGAACGGCCTATGTAAGAATTGAAATTGTAAAAAGAGGGCCAGATACAAAGCTTAGCAGGCAGACCGCCGCAAAGGCCAGTCAGATTATGGCAAAACTTTCTGGCGGCAAAGTGGAAAAGTCTGGCGGAGTAAAAACTGGGGGATCTTCATCACAAAGTGTGAAAAAAAATTATCAGGAAGGAACCTTTTGGGATGTGCAGCTGGGGTCTTTTTCTACAAGGGAAAATGCCAATGAACTTGCTCAAAAACTGTTAAAAGATGGATTTACAGATGTAGTTTTTCAAAAGGGAAATGGAATTTACCGAGTTGTAATTAGAAAAGTTCCTGCTCAAAAAGTTTCGGCAACCGAAAAAAAACTTAAAGCATGTGGCTATTCAGATTATCTTATTAAGCAGCGTAAAGCCTGAGCAAATGATTGCGAATATGGTTTTTATAATTTATAATCTATTAAATTGATATTGGAGATATAAAAGATAATGGAAGACGAATTAGATCCTGAGATTGCAGCCCTTTTAGCTAATTCAGCAGCTAATAATGAAAATGCTCAAGATGATGCTTCTGACAGTAGTTTTGCCTCAGATGCTCCATCTTTTACTAGTTCAAGTAGTAATGATTTTAGCGTTGATGCACCTGCAAAAAAAACAAACTCTATTCATGAAGTTGACTTGAGTCAGAAATGTTTTTCTCCTCTTCCAAAATTATTGAATGATACACCATCACAGGTATTCAATGATACAAAGTATTATAAAACAGCTTTAACTGGAGAAAATCAGTCTGCTCAGCGTGTTCACCAGGTTTTGTCTAAGTATTTAACTTGCCAGGACCCAAAAGACCGTGCCGTTTACCGTCAGCAGATTGTAACTGCCTACTGGGAATTACTTCGTGGAATGGTAGGAAAGATGGCTAATGATAACGTTCCAAAGCCAAAGAAAATGCTGGTTCGTTTTGGCGTCCTTCTTCCATCATTATTTAAGCAGGAAACAAAAGAATTCTTTTCTAGAATAGTAGAAGAAAATCAGACTGGCGAACCAATTTTATATGTTGATGAATGGTTCAAAGAAATTGCTGCTGGTCGTATGAATAACTCTGCTACAGATGAAAAGAAACAGGTAAAAACTGCAAATATGACTGCGGAACAGGCAGCTAGTGCTGAACATTCCAGACTTATGCAGCTCCAGTCTAAAAACTCTGGTAAATTACAAAGTGCAGAAAACCTTTTGGGAATAAAAGAAAACGAACGTAATATGCTTGAAAATGATCTTCGTAATCATATTCAAGATTTGTGTGAACATTCACCAATTATGGGCTGTGAACCTCATACAAATGCATATACCGAAATGCAGCGTAAAATGCTCCCAGAAATTACAGATCTTGTTCATCGTCTTTCTAAAAATGATAAGGAATTGTCTAAGGCCCTTGAAGAATACAAAGAAGCTAAGGCTACTTATGACAATGTTCAGGATAAAATGGAAGCAAGCGGTGGTCAGTCTGTAGTAACAAATGATAGTGAAGCAGTAAAAATTGAATTTGAAACCGTTCGCCAGATGGCAAAAATGACTGTTGGTCGTCGTGGAAATCAGTTCCCAATCTTTACTCGTGAATTTTACCATTGTACCGAAAAGGGAACAGGAACTCGCGAAAATGTAATTGAAGTTTTACGTTGGATTGAGTCTCTTGATCCAGGAGTTTTCCACCGTATTCATAAAAACATTCCAAATAGAATTGTACCTTATGTTTGTCTTGTTCCAACTTATGGTGATAGAGGATTCTGTTGGGAACCATTTGACCGTTATAACCGTGTAACTAGCCGAGGTCGTATTGTAGTGCCAATGTATCCAAAGGATTTGAGGATTGCCGTTCTTACAGCTGTAGCAGATCTTCGCTGGCAGGTTGCAAAGGAAAAAGCTTCTTACTATTGGATGGAGGAAGGCTTAACAGGTCAGTACTACCAGCACATTGAACAGATGAAGCTAAAGGGTGATCTTAAGGAATTCTTTATTGAAGATTATATTTTGTGGATGACAAAGGAAGCTACTGGTGTTCAGCGTCTTGATAAAGATGTTCGCGGTATTTTCTGGCGTAATATGCCATTCCCAAAAGAATTAAAAGAAGACCTCCGCAAACGCTCTTTAGTATACGATGATTTGTGTAAAAAAGATGCCAACCGCGAAATGAGCGATGGCTACTAATCGTTGCGACAGCAACTACCTCTAAGCGGGGGCCGTCTGGGGCGGCGCTGAGCCCCAGACATACGACACTACAAATTGTATAAAAACTTGCGACAGCGGGTTGCTTTAGGCTCGACTAGAAAATAACGGGGGAGTGAGACTAGCGAGCGACTACTAATCGTTGCGACAGCAACTACCTCTAAGCGGGGGCCGTCTGGGGCGGTGCTGAGCCCCAGACATACGACACTACAAATTGTATAAAAACTTGCGACAGCGGGTTGCTTTAGGCTCGACCAGAAAATAACGGGGGAGTGAGACTAGCGAGCGACTACTAATCGTTGCGACAGCAACTACCTCTAAGCGGGGGCCGTCTGGGGCGGCTCTGAGCCCCAGTCAAACTAATAATCTACATTGTTTTCTGTTACAGAGCCATCTGCGTATGAGAGAGTTGCTTCGGTTGACGTATTTTCATAAACATATAGACTATAATCATCTGTTCTAGGATTTCCTATTACTTTACCAATTCCAAGTCCATCTGTACCTTTATAATTTATACTTCCGCTAATTGTATTTCGGCATACAGTATAATCGCTATATCCTACAATTCCTCCAACGTGTCTGGCACCAGCAGCATTTATTGTTCCACTAAATGTACATTCATATATGCTTACCCAAGCTTTACCTGTAATTCCACCTACGCCAGAAGAATCGTCTGTGGATGAATAACCATTTACAGTAATGTTTGCTGTAACTGTACAATTTTGAATGGAATTGGAACCGGAACCTGGGTAGCAAATACCTGCAATGGCACCAACATAATGGGCACTATTTGGTGCTGTAAAAGAGCCTGCGACAGTTAAATTTTTAATTGTTCCATAACTTTGAGCGAATAAACCACATCCATTGGATGCTGCACCTAATACTCCAGTTGAATTAATTGTTATTGTATGGCCGTTTCCATCAAAAGTGCCACGAAAGTTCTGTTTATAACAAGCTTGAGAAACTTCAAAATCATTATAAAGAGTTATTGTTTTTCCTTCGAAGGTTCCAATGGTATTATTAGAAAATATTGTTTCAATTTGTTCTTTTGTATAAATTTCAAATTCAGTTATTGAATTGTAATTATTTAATGAAAAATATTTGTATAAAACACCTTTTTCGTTAATTTTCCAAGTATTTGTGCTACTAGAGGATTCTGAGCAGATTGAAAACTTGCTGTAATTATTTTTATTATTTGTATTGTCTTCTTCTAGAATAAATTGTCCTTGTGCATAGTTTCTTGGAGATATTGTTGCAATAGGACTTGTTGCGGTTAAATTACTTTCAATGATAATTCCATCATAACCTAATTTTATATCATTGCCGCTTCCATACGGAATATATGCAGAAGCTCCCAAAGTTAGTTTTCCAGTGCCAGTTGAACTTGGAATAAAAATAGCACCACCACTTCCGTTAGTAACTGTGTTTTCAGAAATGGTTCCACCTGTTATTTTTAGTTCGTGTCCCTCAAAATATATGGCACCACCTTGGTATGCATTATTCGAAGTAATTGTACCGCCTTTTATCTCAAGCGTTCCACCAGAGCTGACATAGATGGCACCACCTTTTCCCATAGGTGCACTACAAGAAGAAACTTGACCTCTTGTAAGATTGACTGTTCCAGAGGTGTATATTCCACCTCCTTGATTAGAGTTAGTTGTTATTCCCGCCTGGCAGTTTTCTATAATGCCACCATCTATGTTTAATACGGAAGCCTCAGTAAGTCTAATTCCTGCTCCAGGTTCAGTTTGTGTTTTCATTCCTCTTATTATAGTTCCACTAGAAAGTGTAACATTCTGAGCATAATTAATCTGAATACCTCTTACTCTTGTTGATTCAGATGTGTTTGAGATTAAAATGTTTTTTATTGTAAGAGGAACTCTTGAATTTGATAGAAGTAAATTAGTTGTAGTTGTGGAGTCGGCGGTGGTCAATTCAATGCCGTCTTGCGGTTCTCCGTTTAAGTCAAGTCCATTATAACCTTGAATTGTAAGTGAAGCTGCTTTTGATAAAGTTAAACTGTTAGGAATTTCTTGTGCACTATTTAATTTTCCGCATATAAAAATTTTATAATTAACAGAAGAGTTACCAATTGAATTAATTATTTGGCAGGCTTTAGATATACTTTCGAAAGGCTGGTAGGCACTTCCTGTTCCGTTTGTATCGCTTGCACTATTTCCAAAGTTTGTGGCTGCATCACTTTGACCAACATAAAAAACAGATCTTTTGTAAGATTCGATTAGAGTTGAAGTAACGTTAAAAGTTCCATCGTTTCCTATAAGTTCCGTTCCATCGCCAGAGCTTGCCCAAGCGTTTGTAGATAAGTCCTTTAAAACATTTATGGTTTGAGATGTAGAGAATAAAAGAATATTGCTCGTATTAAAAAAACTTAATTCAACTTCATAAACTCCACAAGGAATACTGTTTATGCTTAGAGTTGCAGATGTTCCGCTAAGAGAAATTGATGGAGAAAGGGAATTCCATACAGGATTACTGGAAGTTGCACTTGCAGAAGTAACATTACTGTCAACTGTCATATTTAATTCTATAGAACCATTTCCATCTGTTACTGGTGTCAAATAAAACAAATGTGAAAGAGGTGTTTCTAAGGGGCCTGGAGTTGTGTATGAAGCTTGTAAAATGGTTACGTTATCGGAGTTCTTAATTCCACAAGTTATTGTGTATATTGCCCCCATGGTTAAAGACATTTCAAATAAACCGGAATTTGAAGTGCTAAAGCTTCCCGAAAATGTGTTTCCATTTGAATCGGTTGCTGTGGCAAAAAATGTAAAACTGTCGGAGGTAAAGTCTAAAGTTGGTGTAGCGGTTCTAGCAGGATTTTCATTTGTTTTGGATGTCTGTAAGGAAAGTATTTGGGAAGAAATAGCACCCTCTGTCTGTAATTGGCCTGTAAAAAGGACAGTTTTTTCATTTTCGCTTGTGTCAGTGATTTGTTGTAAATTGTCAAATGTGCTGTCGTCAATAATAATGTTATTTGTACAAGAAGCTAAAAAGATGAAGAGAAGGGGGAGAATTAATATTGAATTGAAAGATTTTAATCTCTTTTTCTTTATTAGCTTTCTTATAGAAGTGTTGATTTCAAACAGTAATTTCATACAACTTCCTATATCTAATTAGAATATAACAAGTTTATCATAACTATCTTGGAAAAACTACTTTTATTATTGAATATTACTAAGTAAAAAACTTATCATTCTCCGCTTAGTGCAATAACAGGATCCAGTTTAGCGGCTCTGCTTGCAGGGTTTAGACCAAAAAAGATTCCTACAAAAACGCTGAATACAAAGGCAAAGGCACATGCACCCCAGTTGATTATAAAATCGTTGGCCTGAACGTATTCTACAGCCAGACTAATTAATATTCCAAGAATAATTCCCATAATTCCACCAATTAAAGTGATGCTGGCCGATTCCACCAGAAACTGCTGCCTTATATCTGCGGGGCTCGCACCAAGGGCCTTTCTTATTCCAATTTCTTGTTTTCGTTCTGTAACGGTTACAATCATAATATTCATAATTCCAATTCCACCTACCAGCAAAGAAATTGCCGCAATAGCACTAAGCATAATGCTCATGGTACTGGTAATTTCGCTCATCTGATCCAGCATAGACTGCATGCTTGTTACACTTACCGAACCTTCTGTGCCAGATTTTTCTGTACAGTAGTCTTCCAGAATATCTACAAGTTCACTGGCTCTTTGGTTTGAAACTGCCTGTACCATTACACTTGCAGCTGCAGGATTTGGCTGGATTTTTTTTGAATAAAATCCACGTGGAATATAGGCAGAGCCGTTTTCCATGCCTGTAGTTTGGTCTGCAAGTACTCCTACAATTTCAAAACCAAAAGAAACATTACTGGCAACCAGAATTATTTTTTTTCCAACGGCATCTCCAGCTGGGAAAAAACTTTCTGCTGTATCATGGCTTAGAATGATTTTTTGCATGCCTTCTTCATCATCTGTAACCGAAAAGAAAGAACCCGATTCCAGTTCCATGCCATACATTTCCAGGTAACCATATTCAATTGCAGAAGTGTTTATGGTAGATGAAGTTTCTCCGTAGGTTAGGGTGGTGCTCAGGTTGTTTTTATACCAGACTTTTTCAATGCCTTCAATTTGAGCAAAAAGGTCTTCGCGGAAACTTTCGTCAAATGTAAGGGTAACAGAATCGCGGCGTCTTCGCATAAAACCAGAACTAATGCTTACAACATCAAGGCCTGCAGTTCCAAAGGTATTTTCTACTTTTTTGGTGGAGGAAGACCCCATACTTGTAATTACGATTACGGAAGCAACTCCAATAATAATTCCTAAAAGAGAAAGAAAAGTTCTTGTTTTACTTCTTCTAAAATTGTTCAGTGCATATAAAAAATCTTCAAACATAAAATCTCCTGTTGAACAGATGGGGCAAGTCCTGGTGCTAGCTTTCAATTAAACCGTCAAATATTTTGATGCAGCGTTCTACCGAATTTCCAATTCTGGGGTCATGGGTTACAATGATGACGGTTGTGCCGTTTGTTTTATTTATTTCCCTAAAAAGTTCCATAACCTGAACTCCAGTTTCACTATCAAGGGCACCAGTTGGTTCATCGGCTAGAAGAATTTTGGGTCTGGTGATCATGGCACGGGCAATTGCGACTCTTTGCTTTTGTCCTCCAGAAAGTTCGTGGGGCCGGTGATTAAGTCTTTCTCCTAATCCAACTGCTTTTAGGGCCTCTTTTGCTCTTTCAAGCCTTTCTCCTTTATCAACCTTCTGGTACTTTAGGGGCAGCATAACATTTTCCAAAACTGTCATAGCAGGAATAAGATGGTACTGCTGGAAAACAAAACCAATTGTAATGTTTCTTAGCTGGGCGAGTTCTTTTTCGTTCATCACAGCGGTTTCTCTGCCGTTTATTGCCACAAGACCGCTGGAAGGCCTGTCCAGGCAACCAATCATATTCATACAAGTGGATTTGCCAGACCCTGAAGGTCCCATAATTGCAGTAAATTCGCCCTGTTCTATTTCAAAAGAAATGCCTCTTAAGGCTTGAACCTGGTTATCTCCCATAAAGTAGGTTTTTACAACTTTATCAAGTTTTACAACTGTTTCGCTCATAAACGCCTCTTGTTTCAAATTGCTGTGTTTAAGCTTTTAGATGATGGAGTTTACATTCCTGGTGGTGGTCCGCCGGCTCCAGCACCGCCGCCCGTTCCGTTTCCACCGCCGGCTCTGCCGAAGCCTCCCTGACCTCCCATTCCGCCTTCGCGGTTTTTGTTCCAGCCAGATGATTTAGGTTTTGTAAGCTGTTTTAATACTTCGCCACCAGAAAGGCCTTCCAAAATTTTGACATATTCTTTGCCATAACGTTGAACGCTAACATTTATAACTTTGCCTGAACGTGCAAGTTCGACATAGGCCTGGCCATCTTCATCATAAGCAATGGCGTACCTTGAAACTACAAGATTTTCTTCTGTAGGGCTAAGTTCAATTTTTCCGGTAAAAGAAAAGTTTGGCAAAATTGCAGCAGGGTAATTATCAATTCTAACTTTGGCAGTAACAACGGTTGCTCCTCGGGAAGTTATTTCGCCAATTGCAGGCCAGCCTGTTACATATCCTTCTACAGTTTCATTTTCCAGGGCGGAGAAAGTAAAGTTTACCTTTTGTCCAACAGCCAGTTTTTGTACATCTGTTTCGGCAATTTCAACTTCGGCGGTCAAATAATCAATGTTTACTAAAGTTCCAACTGTATCTTTTGCTTCAAGGGAATCTCCAACGGCAACGTCTAAATCTGCTACAATTCCGTCAAAGGTTGCTACAACCTGGCGATCGGCAATTTTTTGTACAAGAGAAAGTCTCTGGGTCTCCATCAATTTTAATTCTCTTTCTGAGCCAGAAATTCTTGTGGTGGCCATATCGTAATCGTGCTTGGCAAGGTTGTATTGTTCTGTAGTATCATCCAGCTGCAAAATAACATCGCCTTTTTTTACTTTGTCGCCGGCCTGAACATAAACTGCAAGAACGGTCCCGTCGCTTAAGGCCTGTAAAGTCTGTTCCTGGGCGGCCGCAACTGTTCCAGAAATTTCTATTACATTTTCGTAAGTTTCCTTGTTTACAGTGTAGAATACATTTTCTTTGTTTTTATTTGCCAAAAGATTTCTGATTAAGAAAAGTAGTCCCCCAATCACTATAATTCCTATTCCCGTAAAAAGGGCAATTTTAATTATTTTCTTTTTCTGCATATTTCGCTCCCTGTTTTTTGTCCTATTCTTAATCTGCAACAAAAAGGCTTTGAAGCTCGTTGTTGTAGATGATGAAGTCAATTAAATTACTTATTAGCTTTACCTTGTAATTTTTTGCATTAGATAAAGCCGAAAGGTATTCGCTTTCTTTTATAAGGCCTGCCTTATAGTGGGTTTCAAGTTGATTTGCCAGGTCCTGGTACATGGTGTAGCTTTCGTTGTAGCTTTGTTTATTCCATTGCAAATCTTGAAGTTCCTGTTCTTTATCAACCTTAACTGTTTCAAAATTTGTTCTTGCATTTTCAATTGCCAAAAGCTCCTGTTCTTCGGTAAGGTCGTTCGTTTTTTTTGTTATGGAGTTTTGAAAAAATGTTGATGGAGAAAGGCTGGCACTAAATGTGTAAGCAGGATTGCCTCCCTGTACAGGAATACTGACCCCTGCTGTTAGATTAAGGCCGCCAATTGTAGAAGTAAGTCCTGTATCTATAGTGTTTGATGATGTTGTTGAATTGTTGAAGGTGTAACCTCCGTTTGCTGAAAGTGTAAAACTTTTATTGGCAGATCTGGAAAGTGAATTAATTTCGTAGGTCCAGAGGGCTTCTTCAATTTCTGTATATTTATCTGCTTCAAAGTCTTCTATATTTAAGGCTTGTACCTGGGGCAGGTCAGAAGGAATTAAATCGTAAAAATCTGTATCTTGATCCAGGGTGATTTCGTAACCGCATTTTTTATAAAAGAGCAAATAATCGTGGATTAAGGAACGGATTTTGCTGTCTATATCATGCTGGTCTGACATTACTTTCATTTGGGCTAATTTGTAGGTAGATGATGCTGTAGAATAGCCTTTTGCCTTTATGCTTTCAAAGTCGATTGTATCGGTGTAAAGCTGGGTCTGGGCTGTAATAATTTCGCTGGTACTTGTAAGCAGGGCTTTTAGCTGGGTGTAAAAGTCTGTTTCGCTCTGGAGTGCTTGTTTTTGAAGGTTGCGTTTGGCCTGGGTAAGGTTTCTTTGGGCTGTTAAAAGGGTAATTTTTCTAGATAATGATGATGAAGAAACAAGGTCAACTGAAAGGTTTAGTTTTGTGTCGCTTAGGGAGTTGGAATCCGAATTGGAATTGGCAAAGTCCCAGTTTGTTATGCTGGCTCCACTACTTGCCGAAAGAGTCAGGTTTGAAGCTTGTGGGAGGCTGGCACTTACGCCTGCAGATTTTACGGTAAGAGTAGATTTGTCTCCAAGGGTTTGAATTGTTACGCTTCCTGTTGAAAGTGTTATGTCGAATCCTTCTTCAATTTTGCTGGATTGCAGGGCTAACTGGGCTTTTTCTGCTTCAATTGTAAGGTCTTTTAAGTTGGAATCGTTTTTAAGGTAGGAATAAAACAGTTCCTGAGTTGAAATTTTTTCAAAGGAAAACAAATTGTGTGTTCCTAGGGAAATAATTGTAATTGCTAAAAAAGATAATGTTTTCTTCATGCAAGGCTCCCGTTTCTTTATCATTGTTAAATAAAATATACTTTCTTAAGAGCTCTATTTCTTTAAACGAAAATTAGTAAAAGATTAGAAAACTCTAAGAAAGTATATCTAAACAGAAGTTTGCAAAGATTTATAAAATCTTTCTTTATAAAATGTAATTGTTTTGTTTATGTTTTACTCATGCCTGATTCATGTTTGAGAGCTGGCCAATAATATCTGCACCTGCAACAAATGTTCCAATAGCAGAACCCAGAGTAGACATTATAAAAATAAGCAAAATACGAAGAATTCTGTTTTTATAAAAGCCCTTTAAGCTTGAAACATCATCCTGGAGGGTTTCCATATCTGAAACTCTTGGTTTGCATACGATTGCCTGAATAAGGGCTGTACAAAAACCAATTCCTACAAATGGACAAAGGGATGTAAGTGGGGCTCCTACAAAGGCAATTACAATTGTAAGAGGGTGGGCTGCAGCAATTGCCGAAAGTATGGCGGCTGGTATTGAATTCCATAAGAACCAGGTTGTAAGCATTTGACTTCCGGCCTTTGCTCCACCATAAATAAATCCTGCTACAATTAATCCAATTATAAGGGCTGGAATAAGCCACATAAAGATTTTTCCAACAATTCCTTTTGGTGGCAGCTGGGAAATTTCTTCTACATCTGGGCTTTCCTGGCCGGCAGCAAGTTTGTTCAGGTGGGCTTCAACACCAGGCAGGTGTCCGGCTCCAAGAACTGCTACAATGTTGTTTCCTTTAGAAGTCCAAATTTTACTGGCAAGGAACTTGTCTCTTTCATCAATAAGAACTGCTTTAATTACAGGCATATCTTTAGAAAGTTCGTTCATCATGGAATCCATTTCGCTGTTGTTTTTAAGCTTTTCTACTTCTTCTGGTTCTATTTCTTCTTTTGAGAAAGCACTGGAAAGTAAAAGTGCAAAAAGTTTAATTTTGCCCCAGAAGGAGTTTTTTCCCCAGGCACGTTTCAAAGTTATTTGAATAGGACGGTCTACCAGCGAAGTAGGAATGTTTAGTTCCTTGGCCACTTTTATAGCGGCAAGCATTTCGTCTCCAGGTTTTACTCCAGCGTTTAAGCCCATTCTTCTTTGGAAAGAAGCAAGAATAAGGTTTGCCAGCATAAGGAAGCCTTCGTGGCGTTTTAAAACCTTTACAATATCAAGCTGGCTATATTTATTTGGATTTTGGATTGAATCTGCACGTTTTTCGTCCAGTTCAATTGCAACACAGTCTGGTTTAATTTCTTTGATAGTGTTTTCTACTTCTTCTATACTCTCTTTAGAAACGTGTGCTGTTCCTACAAGAGTGATTGTTCTTCCATTAAGTTCTAATTTTTTCTGAGTCTGGCTCATTCTTTAAGTCCCCATTCTGCAATTCTATATTCAAAGAACATTGGAGCCTGCATGTTTGTTACTTTTCCATAATATTCTTTTGCAAGTTCATTTGCTTTGATAATTTCGCAGTAAAGTCCCATGTAGAATAGCATTTTACCCTTGATGTTACTATCACTTTCTTTGTTGATTTTTTGAGTAAGCTGGCTTTCGGCATTCCTACTATATGTGTCTCCAAAGAATCTTACCATTGCATATTCGTTTGAGTTATAGTCCATTTTCTTTAACTGAGCGGCTATAACTTTTTTTGCCCCCTGAGGATTGTCCATTTTGTAGTAGCAGGCTGCAATCATAAGAGCATATGCCCAGTTTAAATGATTAAGTTTTGGGTCGCTTGCACGGTAGTTGTAGGCTGTATTAAAAAGTTTGATTGCTTCTGCATAGTTTTTCTGGTGGTATTCCAAAATTGCGGCAGATTCGTAGGCGTAATAGTAGTTAGGATTTGTTTCAATTACCTTGTGGTAATTTTTTAGGGCTAAATCGAACTTTTCTAAATCATCATAATTGCCGGCAAGATATGCGTATGCCAAAAAGTAGTCTGGTTCTATTGTTGCAGCGTGTTCCCAGGCTTTTGCGGCATCATCAAACTTTCCGAGATAACGCAGATAGGTTCCGTAATCCATCCAGTAATCGTAATTTTCTGGGTCATATTTTAAGGCTTCTTCAACATAAGAAATTGCTTTGAGGTAGTTTTCGTCGTTGTAGGCCAGTTTTCCCATGTAAGCAAGGGCAGCTGAATTTTGAGGATTTTTATCTATAAGTTTCTGGAAATATACTTTCGAAGTTTTTAATTCATCTGTGTAGTAAGATGTCTGAGCATATCCAAACATTGCATCTTCGTTTTCTGGGTCGCCTTTTAAAGCTTTTGCGTATGACTGGCGGGCTAGTTTGTATTTTTTATTTAAAACATAATCCTGGGCCTTTTGAATATTTATGGCTGGGTTGTAAGGATCCTGCTTTAAGATTTTATTGGCAATTTGGGAATAGGAAGTTTTGTCTCCCTTGGCATAGTTTGCCATGGAAATAAGTTCCAAAGCATCCATATTTTTACTGTCTATTTCCAGAACTTTATTTGCTACTGAAATTGCATTATCAAACTGGGAGTCTGAATAATAGAGGGCCCCCAGTATCATTTTTAAGTCCAGGTCTCCTTCCAGGCTTTTTGGAATTTTTGCAAAATGATCAATTGCTCCTTTTGTGTCACCTTTTTCTAGAAGTGCCTGAAGTTCCTTTGCAAACTGAATGTTTGGAGGGTCTTTTTCCTTTTTAGGTTCACTCTTTTTTTCTTCTTTTGTGATAAGTGGAGCTTCTTTTTCAGCTGTGTCTGAATCTGGTTTTGTAGCACAGGCAGTCAGAATAAGTGCAGAAAGAATTGCAACAACTGGAAATAACTTCATTTTAATCATTTTCTATTCCTTATTATATAGTTGAAATTAAACGAATCATTAGCTAAACTGATAAAACGATGAGCATCAGGATTATTAGAAAAGCCTTGTGTCTGCTTCTTGTCGATATCGTTATTATCATCGGCATTTTTGTTTTACAATTTAGAACAGATTCAAGCATTATTCAAAAAATTGGAAACCTTCAATTTTCATTTTCTCAATCAGAAAACAAGGATAATGAATTATTCCTTTTGAATAAAGTCCGTATTTCTTACAACGGAATTAATTTCTATTTCGATGATCAGACTCCTGCAATTGTAAGAGATAAGAATTCTGAAATTATTCCTGTAAGCTTCACCGGCTATGAAAAGAAAGATGACCTTTCCTATATTTTAAACTTTTCAAAAGGCGTAAAGGTTACATTTGAATTAGCTTCTCTTGATCCTAACGCTTCTCTTGCTATTATTGCAGATATTCCTTCCGACATTCAGGATTTTGCTATTCCTTACAATTTCTCTGCAAATATGAGAATTCAGAAGGAAGAAGATAATCGTGTAATTTTAAATACAAAGAAATCTTCTTGGGAAGCTTCGGCATTCTCTCTTGAGTCAGGTTATTTTGATATGAACAAAAGAGATTATGTTGCTACTTATTCCCTTTACGACGAAACTCAGAAATTTACCTTTGATACAATTGTTAATCTTGAAATTGCCGATTTGCTTGTTTATGAACAGAATATTCAGAACTTTAAGAATAATCTTGTTTCTTCTTTCAAGGCAAACAATTCCGAATCAAATATTTCTGAACAGGTTATTGTTTCTTATCTTGCAGCTCAGCTTGAAAATGGTAATTATATTCAGGCTCTGGACGATATTCCAACTAACCTTAAGAAGAGCCGCCAGAGAACTTACCTTTCTGCCCCTTACTTAAATACTCTGGAAGAAATGAACAAGCTTCTTGAAGCCTCTATTAATGATTACGAAAACAAGATAAGCGAAAGTGCAAATAACGGTAATCTGGATATCTTTACTGTTCATAATATTGCTAACTTTATGTGTGTTCATTCTAAGCCTGCAACTGTAATTAAACTTTTACAGTTTGCTGCTTCAAGTGATATTTCTAATTCATCATTGGCTCAGGCTACAGGTATTCTTTCTGTTTATAATGATCTGGCATCATTGAATTCTGCATATGCGGCTTATCTGGAACCAGTTCTTAATGATTGTGTTGATCGAATTACAGAATCTTGTTCATTCGATAATAATGTACTTACAATTTCCGAAAATGATACCTTCCTTTCTGTTATTCAGGCTGTTGAAACTGGTGTTGCCCTTATGCGTTACGGTTATATCAGTCAGAATGTTACATTGCAGAAGGCTGGATATGTACTTGTTAACTCTTATATGTCAGATTCTTCATCTTACGATTTGAGAACTCTGGCAAATCTTTATCCAATTATTGCTTATGATAACAAGTTCTATCCTCACTTTGAAAAAATTGATACTAAAGATAATCTTAATGTATGGGCTTGGACTTGTGCTAAGTCAATTAATTGTGAAAAAGATGCAGATAATTCAATTATTCTTACAATTGACTTCCCAGAAACTTATACTCACTATTTAATTGTAAAAGGTATTCCTCAGTTCTCTAGCATTTACATTTATGATATGGCCTTCCGTACAGACCCAAGATTTGAAACTTACAATTCTTCTGGATATGTTTATAAAACTGGAAGTCAGACACTTCTTCTTAAATCTAGACATAAGAGCCAGATTGAAACTGTTCGTCTTGAATACAGAGATAGAGTTCCTTCAAATAATACTGTTCCTGCTGCAACTATAAACAAGCCTGCTTCTGATGCTGTTCAAGATAAAGTTGAAAGCAGCAGTACAAGTGAAAGTGGAGCAACTACATCTACAACTACAACAAATACTCAGACTAAGACTGAAACTCCTGCAGAAACTACAAGTACTAAACAGGAGACTTCTAAACCAGCTGTAGAAGAAAAGGTAAATACCGAAAGTTCTACATCAGAAGCTGCAAAGTCTGACACTAGTGTAGCTCCTGCCGCTGACGGCGAAGAAAAAGCATCTGATGAAGGTCAGAAAGAAGAATCTGCAGAAGCAGAGAATCAACAGACTAAGTCACGATGGCGTCGTGGTAAAAGTAACTAAAACACTAGAAAATAATTTATAAAAGACTTAAGGAAGTTTTAGATTTCTTGAATATATTCTTTAGAATTATTTCTTTTTAAAACAATAACTGTAATATCGTCGTTTAGACTTTCACCTTTTGTAAAATCCTGGAATTTTTTCATCAGATAATTAAGAATTTCAGGAGCAGTTTCATCCTTACTTTCCTTCAAAATATCCATCAATATCTTTTTAGAGAATGTTTCTTTTTTATAATTTGTAGATTCTGTTAATCCATCTGTATAGCAAAGAATAATATCGTTGTTGTTCATTCTAAAGCTTATAGGTGGGAATGATACATCCAGGCCTTCTACACCAATTATTCCATACTGTTTGTTTGGATTTTCAATCTTAAGTTCTCGAACTTCATCATTTTGTGAATCAAAAAGCAGAGGATGAGGATGACCGGCATTTGCAAACTCTACGCTGCATACATCCTTAGAATTAAATTCACTGAAGCGGAAGAGAATACCTGTAATATAGTTATCAATATTAACTTTTTCTTTGATATAAGTTCGGTTAATTTCTTCAAGAATTGCAGACATAGATTCCTGCTGTTGAATTCCAGAAATAAACTGCTGGCTTATAATTCCTTTTGCAAGAATTGTCATAAGGCCTGCTGGAATACCATGGCCAGAAACATCAAAAATTCCAAGACCGTCCAGGCAAGTGTCTGAATTTGAAGAATAATAATCGTAAAGATCGCCAGAAACGTTGTTGTCTAAAGGTTTATAGTAAATTGCAAGGTCCCAGCCACGGAAGGTATGTTCCTTTGGAGGTAAGAAGTTTTTCTGTACATGGGAAACTGTTTCCAAACCTTTTGACAAAACATAGTTGGCATCTGACAGTTCTTTTGTTCTTATTGCAACAACTTGTTCCAGGTTTTGGTTGAATTCCTGTAACTGGTCTTTAAGTTTTGTATTATGAATATAAATTTGGCTAAACTGTTTAATAAGCTGATAAAGGAAGTTGTATGTAGTTATCTGCCATCCATAAAGAGAGAACATTGGCATATCGGGAATTGTATGGAAAACATGGAAGATAAGGTCTAAAAAGAGTCCAACAAAAATTGGAATAAATCCTAGTAAAAGCTTTTTAGTTTTTGGTCTAGAAACAGGATTTATAAAACTTCGTATAAGCCTTGGAATAACATAAGCAAATTGCAGAAGAGAAATTAGAGCCAAATAATGGGAACAATTAATAAAAATTCTATAATTTGGCATCAGGAAGGCTATTAAAATACTAAAAATAAGAAGACCGAATCTCTGTATCATTTCTTTTGTAGATGCTTCGTAGCCTAAATATGCAAGACAGAAAGATGCGGCAAAATAAATTGTTGAAAATCCGCCGTAACACCAGGTAATTTTTAAAACTGTAAGATAAGAGAAGAATGGAAGTTTCAACCAAGGCATATCACCAAAGCTAAATGCCAGTAAGAAGTGGGCGGTGTAAAAGTTGAGCAGGGCGTAGAAGAGATACATTCGGTTTTCTTTGTACTGTTTTAAAAGAAAGTAAAGAACAATGTAGAGGAAGGTTAAGATTAAAGAAACCATTGTAAATGTAATTGTAATTCTTGAATTGAAGAAGGTTTTTCTTTCGGCTCTTCTAATAACCTGTTCCTGGTCTGTAATATAGATTTCTTCAGATATAGTTCCCCATGCTCCAGGCCATACCTGAATATAAATACTGTTATTTCCCTGATTGTTTACCAGAGAATTTGTAAAAATATAACTATGGGCAACATATCCAGCTGTATTTTCTACAGGAGGATGGTCTCCATATTTTTTTATAAAGTTTCCATTTAAGTAAACTGTTGATGAAGAACGTAAATGCCCAATATAAAGTCCAATATCATGACCTAATAATTTATTATCGATTGTAAAATCAATTTTGAGCCAAATTAGATTTTGTTTGCTATGTAAAAGTTTTGAAAGATTTCTCATTTTATTTTTATCTAACTTTTGGAAAGTTAAATCATGAGAAATAATATCTGTGTAATTGTACGAAGCGGGAGTTTCTACGTATTCAATAGAATCTGTTAGATATTGTCTATACGACTTTGATTCATTTTTGCAGGAAGTTAATAAAACCACTAGCAATAAAGGTAATGTAATGAAATTGAAATGTTTTGTTTTTAGTCGCATAAAATCAATTATACATCACCTTTATAAAAAGCGATATTAAAAACGTTCTGCTTTTGAATTACTTTTTTTGTAAAGACTGGCAGATGATGCTTTTCGTGATGAAGAACGTTCTGTCTGGGTGTGAACATTAGGTCTGGCACCTTTAGAACGGCCTTTTTTCTCCTGATCAAAGCTTTTTTTACCAGATGAAGAGCGGCCTCGTTTTTCCTTTCGGTCAGGTGAGTCTTCAATTCCTTCAGGTCGGCGGCGACGGCTTCCAAAACTGTCTCCACTTTTTCCGCCTTTACGGGAACCACGACCTTCTGATTTTTCATCCAGATGCATGTGTGGAAGTTTATGGTTAGATTTAGACAGTTCGATTGCCTTTTTTGCAGATGCTGTTGGAAGACTTAACAGAGAGAATTGCTGGGCTACATCAATATCATCAACCAGACGGCCTGGAATATGAAGTAATTCGCTGAAGTAGGCTGCAATTTCTTTAGCTCTGTAGCCATCCTGTTTACCAAGTGAAACAAAAATACGAGTTTGATTAGGTTTTGGACCAAATTCTTTGCTGGAAATTCTTCCGTAATGTTTTGAAGAAAGTTTTTCTCCGTAGAAAACAGAAAGAATACCTGCTAAAACATCTGTTGGATCGTTACCGGCTGCAAGTTCCTGGGCAAGAGTTTTGTATTTATCATCAAAATGATTGAGTTCTGGAGAAGGAGTTGTTTGTGCTGTAGTCTGTTCTGGAGTTTGAACTTCTTCTAGAGAAGGAGTTGTACTTTCTTCATCAGCCTGTGTCTGAACTTCTGCTTCTGGAATTATTTCTTCTTTGGCAGCTGGCATTTCTTTAAAGAGTTTTTCTTTAAGTTCCTCAATCACTCTTTTTTCTTTTACATCAATTACTTCGTGAACAGTAGGAATTTTTCCTTCTTTAAGTTCGCTCTTGGTTGCTTTAAGAACATTTTTTGTAAGGAATCCAAGCTTGCGTCTTTCTTCTGGTCTAACAAATGTAATGGCAATACCTGTAGTTCCTGCACGTCCTGTACGACCAATACGGTGAACATAAGTTGCTGTATCGAATGGAAGAGAATAGTTTACAACGTGGGTTACTCCTGGAATATCAATACCACGAGCGGCTACATCTGTTGCAACCAAAATACGGGTTTTCTTTAAGCGGAAACGTTCCAGAACTTTTTCACGCTGGTTTTGCATAATATCACCGTGGAGAGCTGCTGCTTCATAACCTTTCATATCAAGTTCACGGGTAACACGATCTGCATCTGACTTAGTCATTGTAAAAACAAGACCATAAAAATCTGGAGAAATATCAATAAGTCGGACAAGGGCTTCGATTTTTTCGTTTTCTTTTACACACCAGTACTGCTGGTCAATTAAAAGGGCCTCGTCAATTACTTTTTCTTCCTCAATAATATCGTATTCGCCCATAAAGTCGCCGGCAATTTTTAAAATTGGGGCAGGCATTGTTGCAGAAAAGAGTAAAATGCGGCAGTCAGGATTTGCATGGCGGAAGATTTCTTCAATATCGTCAATGAATCCCATATCAAGCATTTCGTCGCCTTCATCAAGAATAAAGTACTTGATTTTGCTGATATTGAGAGTTTTGCGGTCAAGGTGGTCTTTAATACGGCCTGGTGTTCCTACTACAATTTCTGAACCACGTTTAAGGTCCTTTATTTGGGCTGCGTAGGATGCTCCTCCATACAAAACTGTTGTTCTAGGGAAATCGTTATTTGCAAAAGACTGCATTTCTGTGCAGGTTTGAACAGCCAGTTCACGGGTTGGTTCCAGAATTAATGCTTCTACATGTGAACTTTTTTCGCGGACATTTTGAATAATTGGAAGTCCAAATGCGGCTGTTTTACCAGTACCTGTTCTGGCACGGGCAATAAGATTTGTGTCGCCAGTAAGAAGTCTTGGAATTGCTAATACCTGAATAGGTGATGGAGTAACAAAGCCCTTTTTTGCAACTGCTTTAAGGGTGTATTCATCCAGTCCTAAATCTTCAAATGTAACAGTTTCTGGATTTTCGTTTTGGACAGAATTGTCCTGTGATGGGGACTCTAAGTCCTCTGGTTTGATGTTTTCTTGGTTCATATAAATTCCTTATTTTTTCCAAACGAAAGCAAAGTCATTTATATTTTCCCAAAAGAAGTAACTCTAGCCTTCGTATTGCACCAAATTGCAATGTTGCCAATATAGTTGAATATGAATAAAAATACAAGCAAATATTAGAAAATACATGAAATATTTACGATTATTTGTCAGATAAAGTCAAAACAATGATTTTTTCTCAAATTGAATATTCCCTAAATTTGTGCTATAATAAATACTAATTATGGATACACAATTCAAATTGGACCAGAAGGTCGTTTACCCAAGTCAGGGTGTTGGTGTTGTAACAGAAATTTTTGAAAAAACAATCAAAGATACTACAACTCTATATTATAAGATTTACATTGAAGCTTCCGACATGGTTGTTATGGTTCCCGTAGCAAATGCAGAGATGTTGGGAATCCGCCAGATTGTTTCTAAAGAAGAAGCAGAAGCTGCCTTAAATCTTTTGTCAGATGATTTTGAACCTATTACTTCTGACTGGAAGCTCCGTTATCAGATGAACCTGGAACTTTTGAAAAAGGGAACTGTAAAGGATATTGCAACAATTGTTCGCTGCCTTTACAACCGTAGTAAAGTAAAAGAACTTCCTATCCAAGAAAGAAAACTTTATGATTCAGCAAAAAAATTGCTTGAAGATGAAATAGCTTTTGCTTTGGGAAAAACAGCAAAGGAAATTGAAGCAGAAATTCATACAAAGCTTGAACCACCTGGAGCTGCTCCAAAAATTAAGCACGCAGTTTTGCTTGATGATGATGAAGATGATGATTTGATGGATGATATTTCCGATAAATCATCTGATTCAGACGACTCTGATGATTCTGACGGAGACGATTCTGATTCTTCAGATTCTGCAAGTGATATGGATGCTGAAGACGATTTCGATGACGACGAAAGTTTCTAGTATTGCAATTATAATTACTGCTGCCGGTTCTTCTACAAGAATGGGCGGTAGTATTAAAAAAGAATACTTACCCCTAAAAGATGGCACAGTTCTTTCGAATTGTGCTAAAACTTTTTTAAAGCTCCCTTCTAATATTTATAATATAGTAGATTTTATAATTACTTGTCCTAAGGGCGGAATTGACGATTGTAAAAAAGCTTTAGCTTCTCTGAAATTTGAGTCCAAAATTAATTTTCAGATTGTGGAAGGATCTGCTACAAGACAGTCATCTGTTTTTAATGCAATTAAAGCTGTAAAACATAATCCTCAAATTATTGCAATTCATGATGGAGCCAGGCCTTTTGTAAGTCTTGAACTTATTGAAAAAACTTTGGATGCCGCCCTGGAGTATGGTGCTTCTGTTCCTGCTTGCCAGCCTGTTGATACCCAAAAAGAAATTGACGAAAAGGGCTTTATTGTAAGGCATTTACGAAGAAGTTCTTTGGCGGCTGTACAAACTCCCCAGTGTTTTGCTTATGAAAAAATGCTTGAGGCTCACCAGAAAGCGAGTCTGGATGGTAGGGAATACACCGATGATACAGAAATTTGGGGGACTTATTGCGGGCAGGTAAAAGTAGTAAACGGTCAGGCAGAAAATATTAAAATTACATATCCAGGTGATTTAGAAAGAGGGCAGAGGAAATAAATTTATGATTAGAGTTGGTCTTGGTTACGATTTACACAGACTTGTAGAAGGTCGAAAACTTATAATTGGTGGCGTTGACTTTCCTTTTGAAAAAGGTGAGGACGGTCATTCAGATGGTGATGTTTTATTGCATGCCGTAACCGATGCTCTTTTAGGTGCCTCTGGCCTTGGTGATATAGGTTCTTATTTTCCTCCAGAAGATCCTCAGTGGAAAAATGCTGATTCTGCAAAACTTTTGCAGGCAGTTTGGAAGGATGTTCTTGATGAGGGCTGGAAGCTTGAAAATCTTGATTGTGTTGTAAAACTTGAAAAACCAAAATTTCTTCCAAAGAGACAGGAAGTAATTTCTTCAATTGCAAAGATTCTTGGAGTAGAAAATGAAAGAGTCTTTGTTAAAGCAAAAACCGGAGAAAAACTTCCTCCGGTTGGTACAGGCGATGCTATTGAAGCCTATGTTGTTTGCCTTTTGAATAAAGCAGATTAATCTGCCTTTTAGGTTACTCTGGCAACTGCAAAATCAAATCTACTTCGTTTTCTGTAAGCTTTAATTTGTCTGCTATTTCTTGGATAGACCATCCCTGGCGTCTAAGTTGTCTTACGCTGTCATTAATCTGAGGATTAAGGGTTGAACCTTTTACAGAAGGTTTACCCTGTAAATCCTTTTGTGTCATCTGGTGTAAGGTCTTAAACTTGTTGTCTACATCGCGGGAAGGACCTTGTAAATCAAGTTCAGTCTTTTTAATACCGTTTTGTACAGAATTTACGGCTTCAATTCGATGCTCTGTTTCTTCAAGTAAGCTGTCTAGTGTTTCAAGTCGTCCGATTGCATCTGTAATCTTTGGTCCATTCTGTAAAATCTTATCAACATTTGACTGAACTTCCTTAATTTCCTGAGGAAGAGATACAGCCTGGCGGTTGCAGTTTACAAGTCTCTGTTCCAAATCTTTTAGCTTTTCGAATTGGCTGTCTACATCAAGCTTAATTCTGTTTACAACTTCATCTTTCTTTTCAAGGCGGTCATACTGGTCTGAAATGTACTGGAGACGATCGTTGTAATTACGAACTGTAACTTCCATAGCCTGCA